>OBVD01000448.1_pt1 | contig 31002 bp, 33 predicted proteins | sample 1495031 | NCBI WGS metagenome assembly OBVD01 (sample SAMEA2579967, study PRJEB22360) | human gut metagenome
GGGTATGGACGGCCGGTCCGGGTCCAGCCCCGTAATCCGGCATGGTTTTGAAATGATACTAATTCACTAGCAGGAAAACTAGGTCGTTCTAGCGCCTTGTCGCCGGCTAATTTCCGAGTTCCAACCAGTTGCACAGAACATTTGCTCGCAGTCGCGTCTCGGCGCGCTTCATTGCCTCGGTTTTGGCTTTATAGCGAATCCCTAAACGGTCGCAGACACTTCTGACTATGGTGTCTAGCTGCTTTGAATTGTTGAGCATATCGTGAGTCACCAGGAATACATCGAATCCCATGCTCTGCAACGCAGTCATGCGTTCCGCATTGTGGTCAAGTATTGCACCTGAGCCATGAATGACTTCACCTTGGATTTCGATAATTGCCCCTTTCATAAGAATCGGATTTACGATCACGATATCGCCGTAGCAGACCTTTTGACCTGCAATGTTTTGCGCCGATATGGAAAGAGGAGTGAAGTCGTTGGCATAAACGTTCGTGAAGCCCGCGCCGCCAAGACGCCGCGGACGGTTTAGAAGCAAGATTCCTGCAACCTCGAGTGGAGATGCAGCAATGCCGATAACCTGCTGAGCGGCATCATAAAACTGCTTTCCCCACATTTGACTTTTGACCTTTTCGGCGAATCGATGCAAGTCGCTCAGTTCGATGAGTGGCTTTCTCATCCAAAGCGAAGTACCTTTGAGTTTCGTAACCTCTCTTCCATCCTCGCGATTGTTCGTTTGGCCTTCATTTGCTGGGACCTTTACGGTTGTGCGGGCATAAACTCGTTTCCAAGGAATCTCGTCTTCGCCTTCTCCAAGTTCGAACAGATCCTGCGTGCTGGAATTGCGATTCTCCTTTAACGCGATTTTTAACTGCATTTCGACAGCGGGGGTCGGCTCGAAAACAGAAAACCAGCCGCAAAGTTCGTACATAGCCAGTACGAGATCTATTTGGGACACAAAGCGTGTCATAGTAAATAACGTGTTAAGCGGATTGGTGACGCTAAAGCCTAAATGAGTGTCGGTTGTTGTGCCGGTATCCGAAGCCCCTTCCCAGCGAATAGTGGAGCGCAATCCCGAGTGGTGATTACAACAACCTGGCGAAGCAACAGCGATAATCGGGGTCTTGAGGACATCGGTTACGAAAGGGGCTTGGGATAGGGCCCGCCAGCCGTCATCGGAGCTGGGTAGGCGCGGGTAGAGGTCATGCACCTGTGGTGGGCAGCGCCAGTAGCGGAATGCGGTGTTTGCGCAGACGATTTCGTCCATGTGGCCTCCCCTGGTTTCGACCGTAGGCCGTGCGGATTGCGGGCATGGCCGATTATCTACCGGGGCATCATGCGGGTAAGTACGGGAAGCAAACCAAATGCTGACAAAAGCATGCCGAGTTCCGCCGAAAAACCGTCGTGTGATAGAAAACCGCTGGAAGGAGCTTTGGGCATGTGGTCCCTGTCTCCACATTTGCGCGCGGATCGCATGGGGAATTCAATGAAAATACGCATGCAGTTTATGCAAAACGTGCAATGGCGTCAGCAAAAAGGGTGGAATAAAAATCTCGCCTTAGACGACTGCGATCTGGTTTTGGTGTCAGATTTGGTGTCAAAAAGAAAAAGGCCAGAGGCTTAACACCTCTGACCTGTGCTTTAGATGGTGGGCGATACAAGATTCGAACTTGTGACCCCATCCGTGTGAAGGATATGCTCTACCCCTGAGCCAATCGCCCGTCGCCTTTCGGCAAAAGAGATACTAACATAGCCGCGTGTGGTTTACCAAGAACTTTTTGCCCCCGATTTTAAATTCGGGGGCGCAAACCGCGCCACAGCAATCAGGGCAGCCGACAAACCCCCAGCTAAACCACCCTTTATCGCTTGATCCACGAGGTCTCGGGTCGGCAGATAAGTCGCGCGTTGTTGTAGGCCATGTCGAGCGTGAGACAGGTGCGCGCTGCGTAGAAACCGTCCTCGCGCTGGATGGTCAGCGCCAGCTCTGGCTTGTCGCCTGTCAGGCACAGCGGCAAGAGCAGCTGGATTCGGCCACCGTAGAACTGCGGCACCGCGAGCGTGTAGTTGGCGGCGGCGCGTCGGGCGGCCTCGACGACGGCGCCCTCAAAAGCGCGGCGCAGCAGCAGCGAGTTGTCCTCCCCCATCAGGCTGGCGGGGATGCGCGTAAGGTTCTCCTCGTCGCCCAGAATGTGGTCGATGTTGGAGCGGATGGGCAGGCGGTAGTCAAAGACCAGCTCGGAGGGGTCCTCGGCAAAGCGCACACGGCACGGCAGGTACTCAAACGAGACGAGCATGGGGTCGCTTTCCTTAAAGAAGCCCTTCAAAAACCAGCGCTGGCGCGCATCGGGCTTGGTATTGGGCTCAAATAGGCCGTAGATAGTCTCGTAGCGGCGCGTGTACAGGCCGGTGTTAAACAGGCAGCGGTCGTCATCGAATACCAGCGGCAGGTTGGACGGCACGGTCTGGTCCACGTCGCGCTCAGTCAGGAACACCGCGCGGCTAAACGAAAACGACAGGTAGTTTTTGAGGATGCGGTTGCTAGGACCCCAGTCCTCGGGATCGGCGAGGTCGACCAGGCGGTCGTAACAGGGCTCGGGGCAAAATGCGAACTCGTAGACATTGCTGCACAGGGTGCTGGGAATTTCCATGTGGTGTCCAATCCATTCAATAGCCGGCGTGCGGATTCTTAGATTCTATACGTGTGATGGGTCGCCCGTGCCCGCAACGCATCCGCAGCGCAGCTCTTCGGCTAGCTCGCTGTTCGTGCGGCGACTGGAAACGAGGTCCTGGATCCAGGCGTAGTACTGGTTGTCTTTGGGCTCGGGGCTGTCGGACAGCACGACCGGAGTGCCGGCGAACCTTAAGACGGACAACGCAAAGACAAGGCTGGTGCGTTTGTTGCCGTCCTCAAAGATGTGGTCCTTGACCATGTGCTCGGCCACATAAGTGACCTGGTCAAAGATGTCTGCGAAGCGATCGGCCGGCGATTGGTCGAATATCGTACAGAATGCACCCGCAAGCACGGACTCGACGCGTCCAAGCTCAAGCGCGGCCCGGTCGCCTGTGGCGTCGGTTGTATAGCAGCGCCCGACCGTCATCAGTGTGCTGTGCAGGCGCATCACGGCCGCGGCCATAGCTTCAAGCGAACCGGTATCATCGAGCACGAGCGGCGCGAACGGATGTGCCCGGCGCGGCGCGACCGCCGTCATGAGTTCTCCAAGAGCCTGAGCGCGTTGGGCATGTCCGCAATGGTCAGCCGAATAGCTTCGTCGATTGACGTGGCGCCGTCGAGCAAAATCGGTGATGCTGAATTTGCCACGTGCGCAGTTGAATGATCTTCTTGAGCAACGCAATCAGCGCCGTCATCTTGTTGAACATAGCTCCAAGGCATGTTTGACTCCTCTATAGCTTTACAGACGTAATAGCCCGCGAGTCGTACTCCAGGGCAACCGGCTGCCAGACGAGGTCTTCGATAGTGCAGTTTAGGGCATTTGCGAGCGCCAATGCCGAGGAGACCGAGGCACGGCGCAGGTCGAGCTGGTTCTGCTCGTAGAGTTGTATGGTGCGAAGCTTAACCCCCGATTGGGCTGCGAGCTGTTTTTGCGTTAGTCCGGCCGCCTTTCGTGCCGCTTTGAGGCCCTTTTTGTCTGCCTGAGCGTTGTTCCATTTATCAATGACAATCTGGGCGAATTTGTCTTCGGAGGCCTCGTGGAGCGGATGGTACGAGCCGATGATCCAATCGAGCGGAGCGACTTCGAGTAGCTCATTAAAGCCAAGGCTGCACATCCATTGCACATAGGCCAAAACCCAGCCCGCCCAATACTGAGGCGAACGGTCGAACGGATAGGTCTCCCTGCATTCGACGGGGGTCAGTCCCGCATGGGCGATAATATCGCGCGCGAGCTCGTCGCCCGCCATGCCGCAGACGACGCGAGGCATACCGCGCTCAAACTGTTTCATCTCAAGAGCGTTCGACAGGATCGCTGTCAACTCGGCTGGAGTCAGTCCTTGGTCACAGAGGGCAAAATCGACCGCCTCGCCTAGCGTTCTCATGGCATCCTCGAGATACATCTCACTGTAGGCGTGGGTCATCGCCCGTCATCCCCTCTCGACTGATATCGACGATACGGATTCCCTCAAATGGATTCTCGGCAAGTGGCTGCCGATATTCAATACTGGCTTCTAAGACTCTCCGAGTTCGGAAGTGCGGGGAAAGACTGAGTTCCGCCAACCAGACCCCGGTTATACCCTTTCGCGACCTGCGTTTTTGACGCCAAAATTTGGTTTGTGCTCGGCTGGTTGCGATTTTCCCCGCACTTCCGGAAATGGGCGTTATGGCTGTGGTGTGCATGGTAAGAAAAGCGCTGAGAAAAGGGCAATCAAGCGGCAGCCGGTAGTCTTGGGAAGCGTTATGGGTATTGCGGTGGCTGCAAGCCTTTACCGGATGAGGTCTGCCAGGCACAACTCGTCCTTGGGGATTTTCGAAAGACGCCTGTATTCCCTAGCGGCGGCCGTAAGCGAATCGGCATCCCAATAACTTTTGAGGAAGCCTTCTCTCTTCACCTCGCGCATGCCGAGCTTCTGTTTGCAGAAGTCGCTCGGTTTCATACTTCCGCCGTGCCAGCGTCTCCACGCGCCCTCTCGAATAATGGCCAGCACCTCTATCTCGGGATGGGTCACGTAGCTAACCACCGGGAAGCGGCCGGCGTACAGGTTGCCGAGTTTGAAGCGTTCTTTCCTCGAGTCCAGCACCCTGACGATGCAGACTGGCCAGTCATAGTCTAAGCTGAGGTAGTTATCTTGGATATCGGAGGCTTTGCGCAGACGGGTGACGTCCACGACGTCGCCCTCTGGAAAGACGAGCGCGTCCGCCTCAAGGAGAATGTCCACGGCCACCTGTTCCGCCGTTCCCTCGCAGGAGATGATCGGATGATATCCCGCAAAGCGAAAACCGTTATCACTGCTCTCCGGACACCTCCCCTGCGACGAGCTCCTTAAGCGCGCGCACGTCGGCGTAGCGCGGAGCGGTCCCCTTCACAAAGTTCGAGGCAAATACCTCCGATTTCTTGTTCTCAATGCGCTTCACACGGTCGGAGTACTTCACCACGCGCGCACCGCAGTCGCGTCGGGCGAGAAAAAACACGTTGTCCTTGCGGTGCACGTGATCGAGGAGCTGCGGGTAGTGAGTCGTGAAAACCAGCGTCGCGCCGTTGGGGTTGGTCCCGCGGGCGGCAAACAGATCAAGCACGACGTTAACCAGTTGGCGGTTAAGGTGGTTCTCCACCTCGTCGACTAAAAGGTAGCCGCCGGAGCGCAGGACCCTCATCGCGCGCTGCACCAGCCCTAGGCCACGTACAGTGCCGGAGGAGAGCACCTCGGTGAGCCCCCGCTCGGAGATCGTGATGGGCTCGCGACCTGTAAACGTCAGTACGAAGGCGCGACCGGAGTCCCGGACCTCGAGGTGCTCGATGCCAGAGTCGAAAACACGAAGCACGTCGTCGAGACCGTTGAATTGCTCAGTGAGGCGGAAGCCACCGTCGCGCAATGCTATCGCTCGGATGCGATGGCCGAAGTCCTTGGCGAGCACAGCGGCTGCGACGGAAACGTCAGGCGGCGTAAGCGCCGCCCAAGAGTCCGGCATCTGAGCACGGTCGCACAGCGGGGACGCGAGTTTCTCGATTTCGGCCCAGGATGCCAGGGTCGAGCGCTTGAGGGCCTTGGCTGGCAGCGAAGAAATCACCTCATCGGAGAACGTCAGCTCGGGACCGTCGTCGCCTCCTTCGACAGTCTGCAGCACCGACTCGAGCAAGTAAAGACGATCTGCGTGCCATATGACGCACTTGAGCTTGGACGGGCCGTCGAACGCGGCGGGGAACGTTGATGGGAGCCCGCCGCCGCGCGCCGGAGAGCCGTCAACAATGCGGCAGGCGAGCTCCAGCAGGTTCAGTGCTGTTGTCTTGCCCGTAGCGTTAATGCCCGCCAGCGCAACGACGCTATTCACGTAGAGATGGTCCGCCAGTTCGAAAGCCGACTCATCGGAGGCCGTCACGCGGTCGGAGGCGAACAGGTCGATTTCGAATAACCCGTCTTCGAACATCGAGAGATGGTCGAAGCAAACCTTTAACAACTTCATCTCAAGCCTTTCGAATACTTGAAACAGAATTTATGGCTCAAGTATAACACATGAAGGATATCGCGAATTAAGCCTGCCACTAGGCAGAAAAGGCTTATCCGCATTGCCGACCTCGTCGATATGCAGGTTCAAATGCTTAGACATTTGATCAAATCGTACAAAAATGGCGAGGTACGTACCTCGCCGATCTGGCACCTCCAAGACGACAGTCTCTTCGGTGGTTAAATTCTCTCACGCTTCAGGAGCTTTTAGAGCTGCATCGATTAGATCGGCGCCGTTGTCGAAGCGACCGGACTCCCCCGTCACTAAGAACGCATCACCTTCGCGAATGGCCTGGAGGGTCACCGGGCTGGGTTCTCTGGAAGGGAAAGGCCGCGGGCTGGCATTCGCAAGCTCCTCGTCCTGCTTGCAGTGCTTCATAGACACGCACCTCATCCTGCTCGATGCTTTTGCGGAAGGCCGGGCGCATGTGCTCTGGTGGGTTGGTGACGACATCGACCTTTCGCCCAAGTTCCATCTCGAGCTCATAGGAGAGTTCGTAAAGCGTGCCGAACGTCATGGTGTTGCCGCAAACTAGGCGCAAGTCAATATCGCTATCGGGCGTTTGCTCGCCTCGGGCAAACGAGCCAAATAAATATGCTTCGCTGACGTCGTATTGAGTCAGCACGCGGGAGACGGCAGTGGATATGTCGGTAGTCGAAATCATGGGTTATTTACCGTTCAACAGTAGAACGTCAGAGGGCCAGCGCCGAAACCGCCAGTCCGGCTTTTTGGCGTTCGGCGAGCTCGAAGATAAACGGGGCGTTTGATCTAACAAATTCTGTCAAGAAATTGAGGTCATCAGCAGTAAATCCTTCGACGTTGAACCATTTGACCGCAGGCAAGAAGCATTCCGCATGGTCAAAGCCAAAGTCAACCGGGCGCTCGACGGCTACGCGAACGGTTCCGTCTTCTCTTGTCTCCGAGTAGGCAAACTGGGTGCCATCATTAAGCTGAACATAGCTCCAAAACATGACTACCTCCTTAGTGTTTGCATTTGAGTATAAAGAACGGAGTGGATTTAACACGAGGTGAATAGAATTGATCCAATAAGACCCGTACCCTGCGGCTGGCTACACAAGCGATAGTTCTTGTTTCGAAAACGCATATGGCTGCACGTTAGACATTGCATGCATGAAAAAAGCAACGCTCCCTTGCCGAAAGCGTTGCCTTTAAAGCTCCTACAGAGCTCTTGTATCGCAGTCAAGTGCGTCGTACCGCATCAGCAGCGAAATGCGGCGCTCAGAAGCACTGTCCCCAGCAGGAATAGCGTTAAGGAGGCAGCTATCCTGTAGCCGTCGCCGGTCTTGGGAAGTGCCGATGTTGTTGCCATAGTGGATTTGGGCTTGGTCGTCTTGGTGACTGTGGTCTTGGTAGCCGTTGTCTTGAGCGACGTAGCCGCGGGTTTCACCGCAGGATCCGTCGCCGGTCCCGCATCGGGTTGCCTCGAAGCGGGATCGGCGCCACCAGCAGACTCGCCCGTGCCATCCCCCGGCACCTCGCCGCCGGGCGTGTCAGTCTTCCCCGCCCGTGCGGTGGCGCCATCGGGCTCAATCACCACATGCGGCGCCACGGCCCCGTCATCATCCACCACGCAGGCGGCACCAAAGGCTCCGCCTGCGGGCGTCACAAAGTGCGCAGCCACGAGCGATCCGCGATCGCAGGCAACGCCGGCATCCGTACCGGTTGCATCCAGCCAAGACGCATCCACGACAAGCGTCTTGTTCACAGCGTCAGCCCCAAATCCCTCGTCGAGCAAGCGCACGCCATAAAAGCGCAAGCCCGCATCGGATCCCGCGCCCGCGGCAACAACGCGCCCTCCGCCACGTACGGTCAAGCTGCCTGCGGCAATGCCGGCCACGGTCTGGTTAACAACGCCAGCGCCGTCGGCCCTGGCATCGACCGTGCAGCCGTCCACCACCAACGCCTGGGACACATGGATCCCGCATTGCGAACCCGTCGCCGTGAGCGAGCCGGAGCCGCGAAGCGTAAGGTTTCCCCACACCTCCATGCCGCTCATGGAAATATCTGCATCGGGCGCATGCGTCTCAACCACGGAGTTTTGCCCCACAAGCGTCACCACCAGGTCGCCGTCGGCACCGATGGCCTCGCCCGCATAGCCGGTGAGCTCTAGATGGTCGTCATCGGTCCAAGCCCATCCGGGACCCGACACGCCCGGCTCGTAGTACGTATCGCCCGCAATGAACAGGCTGTCCGTGCCCGCGGCATAAGAAGGCCCGCCCAGCAAAACGTATAGGCAGGCCATGGCAGTAAACAAAATGTAGTGACGGCTAGTGTGGAACGCGGCAGCAAACATAACCGCTCCGATCTTCGCTAGAGCCAATGGAAACTGCGCCAGAAAATTACCTTGTAGCAGCAGTTATTAGTGTAGCGAGATCAGGCGAGTGGCGAACGAATTAGCTGTAAACGAACCCCAAAATTAGGTGTAAATCGTTTTGCCAGTCGGTGAAAGGAGGGTTTGAGTCAAGCTCGAAATCGAAGATCACCACGGGCGCTCATTTGGCTTTTACGCACTGCGGTCGTATGACATGAGCATATGCTGGGAGCTGAATCATTAGAGCGCGCCTTGGCTACAATTCATAATTCTGCAACGTCGAATATTTGATAAGCGATTGATAGCGTGAGTGTCCTGATCGAACAGCCTTCTTGTAAAGCTTGATATATTTTTCAAATCCCTTTTGCACGGCGAATTCATTTCCGCGAAGGGCTTCGAACTCATTCTGGCGCAGGTGCGGACGCGCCTGTTGATCTATGTATTCCGGTCGATCAACTACAACAGCCTTGGAATAATCAATTCCGCATTTATTCTCACTATCAGTAAAGAAGGCATATGCGTGACGAATATGGGACCGAAAAGGGATGGCCCAAATATGCCCCTCAATTTCGACCAAAAAGACGATATAAGGACGGTTTTGCTTTTGCTCCATCTCTTTGAACGGCGGGTTCGGATGGTCTCTGTAAAACGAGTCGCTTAAGAATGCAATTCGATAATTCATGTAAACCCTCCAAATAAGAAAATGCCTCCAACCCAAAGAGATTGAAGGCATCTTCTCAGTGGGCTTTCTTTTGATTCCGTTGGTCGCGCCCTACGACCAAAATCTTCTCAGTGGGCTTTCTTTTGATTCCGTTGGTCGCGCCCTACGACCAATTTCTGACTTTAGTATACCCAAAATGCAGTTAGCGAGGCAATTGTTTCATTGTCTAAATCTGACTTATTCAACCCATCAAATATCAATCACATTTGGCCTGCTCTTTCGTTTTAATTCCTGCGATAACCTCAACCGCTATTCTCAGTTTGTGTAAGTCACTCTTTGTGTAGATAGACCCGCAAAATGAATAATAGTCCAACGGAAATCTTCTTATTTCAGTCTTAGGCCTGAAGAAACCCTTCCTCTTATAGCTGAGCGACACCCTGGACACAACCGAATCAAAGTTCTTTATTTCTGGACCTTTGAGAATCACGGTATTGCGACAATCTTCGGAAACAAGCACGGGGATGCCTTTAGTCAGAAAACTACGCTCACGAACGAAATCGCGATACTTATCCTGCACAAGGTCAAAATCGAAATAGTCGATCTTCACGTCCATAGCTACGCCTTTTCCTATGTTTTTGACTTCAAAAAGAACGCAACCGTTGTCCCTATCATGAGAAAGATAGGCGATGATATCGGGCCTTTGGGCGGCCCAGTATAGATAAAGAGAGATGAATACGGCTGCCAGGGCACTGCCAGCCGCTATCACATTTACACAACAATTTACATTCTCGAGCATCGGCTACCTTCCTCCGTCCATATTTAAAATCTCTTCCCGGCATCTCTTCACAAGCTGTGAAGGAACAAGCTCAAACCTTGTCGGATCAAGCTGATAAAGGAACCCGTTTCCAACGTGAACGCTTTCGTCCATTCGTTCTTTGAGCACTTTATCGTCTGTACATGCTTCCGTAGCAATCCGGGCAAGTTGGAGCTTCTCGTAATTCGAACTCGACGCATCGAAAATCGCCAGCATCTTCGTAGGATTATTAAGCGTATCGAGCAAATCGTTATAGTCGATGGGCTCGCCAACAATGGCCTCAAGATTCGTCACGCCGTTATTAATCTCAGTCGATTTCATGGGAGTCATGTCTATGCGCGTCGGTGTTGGACGATGGTGGAACAAGGAAGAGACAACATCGTAGGCATCCCCCTTATCATCCCTCACCTCGAGCACCTTCCTCGCATAAACGAGTTTGACCATGAGAGCACTGGAGCTTTTCGCAAGTCTTTCGTAAAGGTTATCTGCCAATACCATGTCGTTCGCAGTAACGACAGTCTCGTTCACCAATCCGTCCGCACAGGAAAGGACACAGCTATTTGCCGAAGGCTGGAAGGTAGGTTTATGCGAGTGTTCAATATCAAACAGAGTTCCGTAATCATGGGTCAGAAGAAGTACGGTCTTACCCTTAAGAGTTGCCTCCCTAATGCCGCCAAGAAACAGCATATTCAGCAATGCGTACCTCTTGGCTCCGTCGAACGAGCTGATTGGATCGTCCAGAATGACCAGATCAGGTTTCTTGCTCATGCATTCGTAGGCGAAGAATACTAGCGCAAACGCGTTTTTCTCGCCATAGCTCAGCGCTTCGCGCGAATCCGGCACCTCCCACTGGCTCGTATGCACTAGCCTCACCGAGCACTTACCGTCCTCGGCACCGGGTATGTTGACACTGTAGGGGTATCCCGCTTCTGTAAGGAAAGAATTGATTTCTTCGCATCTGTCTTTCAGCGCTGCCGCCAGATGCAGCTTTTGGCGTTTCACGAGTCCTATGAGCTTCCCAGCATTCGTCATGGCCGCATCAACGGCCTTGTTAATCTCGGCAGCCAGCGCACTGCAGATCGAGGAATTAAAGTTGTCAACAAGCGCGATATCGATTTTGCAGTTACTCAGTCCTTCGTTCAGATTGTCTACACTACTTAAGACAAAATACGAGGAGATCGCCCTCAATTTCGCGAGCGTGTCGATAATTAGTTGGGCGTCCTGCACAACCTTGCCAATGAAAGCCTTCTCCTGCTCGGTAATGGGGTCTGCCGAGTTGACTATTGAGTTGATTTTGCAACTTGCCGTTTCACTCAAATATGCACTACCAATAGACAGGGCATTAATAGTCTTCTCAATATTGCCAACCTTGGTCGAATCGAAAGAATTGCCAACGGCGTCAATACGCTTTTCTGAATCAGATGCGGGTAGGCCGCAGTACGGGCACACCCCTTCCATCAGCGAAAGGTAGTCCCTACCCTGTTTATGCCACGCTGCCCATTTTTTGAAAGGACCTTGTCCGAGAATCGGCTTAAAAGGGGTGAGCAGCGGGTCCTCGTGCGCCCACGTGTTTCCTTCTTTCAACGCCTTTACAACAGGTGACGAGCCTTTCGGCTTTTTATTACGATCGAGGCCAGAGTTGCCTACCAAATTCGCAAGAAAGGACTCTAGATCGGCAGACAGCCTCCTAACGTCCTCACGCTCGCTCAGTTTCACCATTGCTTCAAGCTGTTCTCTCAGCTTATTTTCCGTGTTAATGAATTCACGTGTGCGAACGAAAACGTCAAAACTACCGGGAAACAGGCTATCTTGCTGGAAAACGACGGACTGAACATATTCCTCATCGAACACCTCGACGGAAGCGATCCCGTTCAAACCGCTAACGTTAAAAGGGTGCTTTTCTGCAGAGCCTTCTTTTTGCCATTTAAACGGTACGAGGTCGGGGCCTATGGATTCACTTACGGCTGAAACCAGTGCCTTCGCAATGCTAGATTTTCCTGTGCCGTTGGGTGCGAATTTAACATTAAGCTTGCCGGGCTCTATAGAAATAGAGGCGTTATCTATGCTTCGGCAGTTCTCGATGACCACATTCATAATGCTATTCCTCCTAGGTATTTGTTAACTCTTCTCTCCAAGTGTTCATTCACCACGACGGCAGGACACGATAGTAATATGACTGCATGTTAAAACGACCTGACGGGACAGGGCTAATCCGAAAGTCATATTCCGAAACGATTTCCCTGAAGCAGGCGGTCGACCGCCCTCCTCCCCAAGTCCAGCTTAAACAGATCCCTCGTGTACGTCTTGTCCACAGCGTCCGCGAGCTCGTCACTTCAGCGGTTGGCGACGACCGTGTCGCAGCCGGCCTTGAATGCCTCCAGGTCGTGCGTGACCCAGGAGCCGGAGTATTTGGCTCGTCCAGCGTGGGCTCGTGGACCACCACGAGGACGCCCTTTGCCTTCACGCGCTTCATGACGCCATGGATGGAGCTCGCGCGGAAGTTATCGGAGTTGGACATCATCGTCAGGCGGCATACGCCCACGACCGGCTTCGGCTTACCCTCGTACACGCGGTCCAACACAATCTGTAACACCTCGTCCACGACAAAGTCCTTGCGGGTGCGGTTCTACCGGACTTTATCCCGAACCGGCTCTCCGGTTAGAGGAGATACTCTTGTCATCTTCGTAGTTGCTTCTTCTAGAAAGGAATTTGGCGTTGCACCAGCATGTATCTTGTATTTCTTCCCGGACACATCGAGGGCATAAAAAGACAGGGGCGCATCAAGGTTAAAAATGCCTAGTTCTTTACGCTCATTTTGAATCGCCTGCAGCCTTAGAAAACTAATGGTGAAGCACCCAACTTCGCCTGGCTCAAGTTTCATTACATCGCTTAAAGGATGCAGTGTCCAATACTTTGGTTTCCTTAGATTGGGGATGCCTCTACCCGGCATCCCGCATTCACGAATACGCATTTTTGATTCGAGCCAAGCTTTAGCCCCACGAGCGCTTTTATTAAAACTTGCCCCTTCGAGAACATGCGTGATATAAACCGGCTGGTTGTCGTCACATATAATTTCATTGTTGAAACAATTTGGATGATGCTCGAGCAAATCAAAATGATCGTCTTCAAAAAAATATTCCTTGCGCATAAACACTTATCTTATGTTCACTGCGATTCATAGCTAATGCGACGAACGCTGCAGAGAATATTGCCACTGCGCATAACAACGACCCAACTGCAGAAATAATCTGCCAGTCCATTAGGCCTCCTTTCGCCGCTGCATACGATTTTCCAAAGCCAAACTCATTAATTCAAAGATTTTTTCAAGTAGACCGGCGATTAATCCGTCTCCCTCTTCCGCAACTATCTTCCGAAGCACCGCGCCTATATTCTCCTGTAGGCCATCGCGTCCCTCGTTCAATTCAATGGCTCCCTAACGCCGTCGTATTGGCGGCGTTAGGGGGGGCGAAGCGGCCTTTCTTCAGTATCGGAATTGGTCGATACCGTCAGACTGTTAGTGACTTAAATTTCAAGCACGGGATAATCATTATCCTTGGAACACGCTAAATCACATATTCTCATCTGGATCTGTTGATTTGCTTTGCGACCTTTCCCTTAATGTGTCTATTGCCTCTTTGATGTCTTCTCGAATCCATGTAGACCTCAATCGACCCATTCGTGATTTCGACCCGACTTCGTCTAACTGGGCTTCAATGCTTCTTAGCCAATCAATGACATCGCCCAGACTTTGGTTATCTGGGTACTCCTTCATACAATTGTGGAAAAACGACTGAAGTGATAGTTGGGAATCAGCGTCTCCTTCGTAGATGGATTTTACAACGCACTCGGCAGGCAGGCCCAACATCATACTTGGGCATTGAGACTTTAAGGCTTCATCAAGAAATGAAGAAATCGATGGTCCCGTATTTTGATCGATAGTTGTTAGCTCGAACCTGATGGGATTTAGATCCTTATCTTTTTCCTCATTATCAATACGGGTTACTAGAGCGTCCATTATCTGACCAACTTCTTTGCCATAAAAGCTATTTAGCATTGAAATTTCTTGTCTCAGCGCATTTGCACTGCATTGAGAGTCACACATGGAAGCTCGTTTTAGAGAGTCAAGGAGTTTCGTGAGATGAGACTCATCCCAGAATCCCAGCTTTTTAAGAGCAAGTGCAATACTAACAATCTCAGGAAACCATCTATGCGAATACTGCCCATCGGACAATAAGTCTTCAAGCCGGTTCGCAAACGATTCAACTTGATTGTCTTCCATTGATCGCAGGGTATGCCATTGGTCAATGATGCTTCGGGCTTTAAGGTCTGCAGCGGATTCAGGGTTTTTAGCTAAAACAAACTCCCTAAATGAGTCCTCAACGAGTGCTGGACATATATTGCCACCTTCTATTAAGGGAGCTAGAGCCTTAGATATAAGCAAGTAGTCTTCGTATTCCAAGACCTTAGTGTCATCAATCATATTCATGGCAACGTTTGAGGTATTAGGCTTCTCGGGTGTTATCCCTGCTGATGTCTGGATTGCATAACCGATAAAAGATGAAAACGCTCGAGCCCTTCCGATCGGGTCTATAGTTTCATCAAAAAGAATTGGTGTTTCCAAAACACAATTTATTGCGGGAATTGATCTCGCCATTGCCCTCACATTGATAGTGGACCCTTTAATACCATCGAGAATCGCTTTCTCAACGTCAAAGTCAATATGTTCTGGAAAGTGCATTTTGGGCTGAATCGCGATTGTATATAGTTCCTGAAAATCTGGCTCAAACGCGATTTGGCTCATAACTGCTTTTTCGATAGAACAGTCTTCCACGAATGATAGTGGTTTATTTCTGACAAGCATCACATGCCAACCATAGTTTTCTACCATATTGTTAATGAACCCAAAAAACATCCGATCGTCTTGGGCAAAATTACTTCGCTCGCAATCATCAAATATTACGAGAACATTCTTCATATCGAGTAAAGGCAGCAGCAATTCAGGTTTCAGCGAAAGTTGAATTCCAAGATCTCCGATTTTGTTGCTAAAAAAAGATGAGCCAGCCTTAATGGCATTTTTAATTAAAGCAGCTAGTGCGGTGCCTACACTGCCTGCGACTTTATCAGATAAAGGTAGTCGAGAGGTGATTACCCTATTGAGGGCCTCGTCATAATTGGAAACGCCGAATAACGACACACGACATGTCTTAACGTCCATTTTGTTTAGCTCAGCTTTAAGATCGTGCTCGCAGTAATAAGTCTTGCCTGAACCCCATTCGCCATACAAAACTAATGCTTGAAGGCCAATATCATCACATTCCATGTAATCTTTAATTGCTTCGGTTAAAGTTTTGGCTTGCATTGCCTTGCTTCCAATCGATCTTTCTTCGCCCTACAGTACTAAGCCAAGTGTTTGTTGAGTCACTGTAACTATCGGTTTATATTTTGTCTCATGCCAGCTGGTGTTGTACTCGCGCCTGTAGTAAGCGTTATTACATTTTCTCGAGCAAATAAAGGACGGGGGTGTATCGGCGCAAGCCGATACACCCCCGTCTTCATGCAGGATGATCTTGATATAGGCCGAGCCCGCCCAACTCGGGCTACCGCTCTCCCCTAGTCCCGCTTAAACAGATCCCTCGTGTACACCTTGTCCGCCACGTCCGCGAGCTCGTCGCTCCAGCGGTTGGCCACGATCACGTCGCAGCCGGCCTTGAAGGCCTCCAGGTCGTGGGTCACCTCAGAGCCGAAGAACTCCGGCGCGTCCAGCGTGGGCTCGTAGACCACCACGGGCACGCCCTTGGCCTTCACGCGCTTCATGACGCCCTGGATGGAGCTCGCGCGGAAGTTGTCGGAGTTGGACTTCATCGTCAGGCGGTAGACGCCCACGACCGGCTTCTCCTTGCCGGCGTACACGCGGTCCCACACCATCTGCAGCACCTCGTCGGCGACGAAGTCCTTGCGGGTGCGGTTGGGCTGTTTCAAAAATGAGACTTGCCGCTCTAGTTGAATCTGAACCCAAATAGACCGCTATCATCGCCTTTATCAGTCAAAATGGTTGAAATGGGATAATCTGCCCTATCAAATCCGATTCGCTCGGCCGCTTCAAGTCTGTCTGTATTCAACAACACGATGTACTGAACCCCATACTCATCAGATAGCCTAGCGCCTATATTCAAGCACGAGCACAATTGCCTATCGTCCATGGCATCGAATAAATGGCTATCGTGAATTAGAAAACTTGGTATATATCCCCCTTCGCTACCGATGATGACGCACGCTAGATCAAAAGCAAAGATAGAAACCTCTTTAATTCCTTTTGAGTCGTCACCATCAATCTTCGGCTCAACCTTCAATACGCCTTTATTGGTTACCTCAAAAAGCAGTCGAGCCTTTCGATCGGAATATATTTCTTCGCAGATGGAAACGAACAGACCGGTGACTTCGATAATAACATCATCATTATCTTTAAGCTCAGTTTTAACCGATTCAATCGCATCAAGCCTCATGCGCTTCAAAGATGAATCCATATCTTCTAGGCGTTCATAATCTTCTATTCTTAATTCAAGCTTGGCAATCCGTGCATCCAGATCAGTAAGGTCTTCCTGCGCCTTTGTGTAAGCTTCAAGAGCCATAGACGTACTCAATAATTCGAGTATCTCCGCTCTTTTCTCGTCAAGCTTCTGAACATGTTTATCGTTTTCACGAAGTTCCTCTTGCACGTTATGCAACTCTTCTTCAAGGAAAAGCTTGCGATTTCTAGTAACCGATTTATGAAACTCCATTACATCCTGAAATGATTTCAAAACGCAATTCGGTAATACTGCACCGGTCTCTTTATATAGCCGCTCAATTCGCGATGATAGGAGGGCGTTGTCTAATGTCGTAAGGTCCTGTTTGGTAGCGACTTCCAGAGCGTTTAGGCGTGATCTTAGTGAAATGCCGGTATCGTTGAGCTGGGCAATCTCTTGACTAAGTTTATCTGCCCTTGATTGATGCTCTAAGTAGTGTTCATCGATTTGAAAAGAAGTTAGCCTATTTGCGAGCCTATCACGACGTTGCTCAAGTGAGGCCAGATCGGATTTGCATTCTGCCTTATTAGGGCCAAGGCCTCCGATGATGCCGTCTTTCACTGCTTTATTTAAAGCCTTTTTATTAGACTCGAAGGAAGATGCAGCAGCGGCTTTTTCTAGCGCATCCTCGGATATGCCTAAATAATAACCAATGCGCGCGCCAGATACCTGAAGACTTTCAGAGGGGTGTATCTTAATGGGGTCAGAAAAGTCTTCCCTGATTAAATGACTGTAGACTTGAGCAACGGTTGGCTTAACATGTTTGTTGTTGAACCCAAATAGTTCTATTCCGATCTGGTTTTGATACGACTTGGTGTCGTAAGTGGAGTTGTTGCAAATTATCTCATTGCTTCCTAGTGCACGTTTAACCTCAATGGACTTATTGCCAACGATGAACTTGGCATAAAATTCGCCTTCAGTATATTCTTTTAAATTATTAATCCATGGCGTAGATTTGCCGCCCAGTAGATATCTTAGCAGCCTAATAATACTTGTCTTACCGGCGCCATTTCGACTATCGGTAGCGCCAGAGCCTTCAGTTTTATCTGCAAGTATTAGATTGAACCCGCTATGAAATTCCAGTCTCTTGAATCGGGGGTCATCAGACCCTAGGCAATCAAGATGCATGGTGCTTCACCAGTCTTCCCCTGTCGTCAAGATTAATTGCTCCGATTGTAAATAGAAAATCGAGAGTCAGAACAAACCAGTCAAAGTTGACGGGCCTTTCAAGCCCCAACTGTTTTCTAAGATTTAAATAGCGAGACCATAAGTTGGAAACACTTAGAGGACTATCCAATAAATCCAAAAGATCACTGCCGACGGCAAGAATACTCCTGTCTGGCGTGATACCCTTTGTTGGGAGAATCAAGACTCCTCCTCTGGAACGCTTTCGAATATGTCGCAAGTGTCGAAAAAGTAAGCCGCGAGAGCGTAAGCGGCATTGGCTCTCCCACTGTCCAAACTGAAATCAGAGCCTGCGATTGCAATGTATATTCTGCTCATTATTTCCGAAGGCCTATCAGTTTCAGTCTTTGCATTTAAATATATTCGATTAAAGGTATTGGCTATCTCGTCTCGCAGCTCAGGGTTAGGTTGACTATTGAACCAGTTGTCAATTCTCGGCGACGAAATACGCCCCTCGTTAAGCTCGCATATATTTGCCCATGAAAGCTGGTTATACGACATTTTCTCATCAGAGACGGGTTTAAGTTCCGCAGGCGTACAGTCCAGAATTGGAAAATCATGGAGCTCGTTGATTAGGTCAACAATTTCCTCCAATTCGGCTGATTGGGCATGAGGAACTCCTGGAAACAATGTATCGAGAGATCCCTGGTCCAAGCGCGAAACGTGTTCGTGCCAGAACATGTCTGAGTCGCTGATGGCCCTCACGCGAATCGGTCTATCGGAACCGACCTCGTGATCTCGTTGGAAGTCCAAAAGAACTTGTGTAGGTTGAGGACCAAAAGACGCGTTGGTGATAAATTGCCATTCTTCAAATGAAGGCCACACGTCAAGAGCGCGTTCAAAGTCATGTATTAGTTTATCCTTTGTTTTTTGGTCTTGCCCAGATTGAGCTCTTTGCCCGTAACAGGCGAATAGAATTCGACCTGAGTTCGCAAGACCATCGCAGCCTCCGTCGCCGCTTTGCCCCATCGGTGAAGGATTTAGGAAATCATCATATTCGCGGCGTAGGACTGAAGTTATGTATTCCTCAAACTTTTCTCCTGAATAGCGTGTATAGCGGGAGTCATGTTTTGCTTTATACCAAGATTTCCACGCTGGGTCTAACAAATAGGATGACAAGATTGTCCACCTTCCCAACGCAATAACACTTCTGAGAGCTGTCTTAACCTAACGATTATTATATGCTCATAACAATTTTACTTACTCAAAGTAGAGTGAAATAAGCAGTTATCAGTTATGTTTAAATCCGTATCCTTTTGCTAAGCGGACTTATCTATTTAAACTCCTCGTACCTCGTCATGCGATAGTTTGATATGGCAAGCTCATGGCAAAATTCGTCAATAGCATACTGCTTACTCTCGTTGGCGTCGTGCTCACAAAACACCCATTTGGCATCGCGGTAGCGTGGAGCCAGAACGTCGCGGTAGTACGGCTTATCGACTTTGTCGAACGAGTTGCCCATGATAATAACTGTATTGACATTAGCAAGGGTGTCCAAGAAATGGTTTAGGGCGTCGTAGTTGCCCTTAATGTTCTTCCATGTATCTGCGCAGCGATCGCATGCGACAGTTACACCCTGCTGAATAGTCGCACCGTAAAAATCATCCATTCCATATTTGTCTTCAAGCATCTTCTCAAGCTCGAAAGGATTATTGTCGGGAGAACCAAATTGAAGAAGCTCGTTTTTATCCAAGACGCAACCATGGATATGGAGGATGTTGGCTGAACGAACACCGTAGACATACTCCAGCGTTGGAGTGTAATTAAAGGTAACGAACGAAGCAGTGTCTGGTAAATCAAGTGCAGGCTTAATTTTAGACACATCGATAGACTCTACCCATTCCCGAAAGTGATCCCTGGTGAGCTTCTTCAGGTATTCAAGACGCATGTGCAACTCGATCCAGAAATCGTCCCATCCTGGATTGTCTTCGGTTACATCTGGATACGCGTGATCGAGCGTTTCATAACAAAGGTCGTCCCATTCAATGCCGAGTGATTCTTCAAGAGAGCACCATCGGGAGTCGACACCTTTGGCGGAACTTCGTATGTAGTCAAGGCTGCCCTCAAGATCTGAGCATTCCGCTGCAAAGCAAAACGTTTCGAAGTCAGTAGCCACTTGCTCATCATGGTCTACCAGCCAGTCGTGATAATCCGAATACCCGGTTGCTAGACCATGATGAAGATCGAATCCGTTTCCTATAATTAAGAGGCAGCTACCGGTATCAGATTCTGCACCAATACGCCATCCTTGCTCTATGCTACTCATCAATCCGGATGTCCTCCCATAATGCAGTGCTATAGATTTTAGACTCATGACGCTAGCAAGCGAATATTTTTTTCTGCGCTGACATTTAAGTGCGCTAACGGCGCCGGGCTCTCGCTGAACTCGACGCCGCATGAATTCATACAAGCTGTCACATTATGCCAAATGAGTCAGAATATCCGTTAAGATTACCTAGCATTTGCCTTTTTATCGATTGCGCGCCTGCGGTTTTCTTGATACCACCGCTTGCCTCGATCCCCAAAAGATGAGCCGATGTAATTCCGAGCAATCGCACTCATGTGATTCTGGGCCTGTTCACGTCTGTATAGATCTTTTTCGAGGTCAACAAGTGTTTTGTAGCCAGGCTTTGACCTATTAGCCTTTGAAACTGAAGCGCAAGTATTTTGCAAATTGACACGTGATTCGTGGAGGGCGTCTCCAATTTCGACTGACATACGATACGCGGCCAGGCACTGTTCGAAAGATTTGTCCCTCAAACAGGAGGGGTCATTGATCGCAACAGACTTCTGCAAAGCAGAGGCTTTGGTTTTAAGTTCCTTCGCGGAACCCGGATTATCAAAAGAATAATGAGCGCCAAAATCAACAAATTGTTGGCTATTGGAAACGACTCTATCGAAGTAGAGCCTATCGGAAGGATTGAGCTCAGACCTGAGTTTTTGGTCCGATACGCTGTAGCAGGGAACGTTGATTACCGGGCTAACCGTTGTCACGCAGTTATTGCCAGTTGTGCAAGACCGAGAGCTCGACTGGCTATTCTCAATCTGACTGTCATCAGAGTTGCCCATAAAATGACGCAAGCAATACAGGATTCCAACAGCAGCGACACACCACGGCCAGTTCTCTCTGACGAAGCCTACGAATTCCATAAACCATGAAGTATCCATCTCAAACCACCCTATAACGTTAGCCGTCATACCCGCCTTGTGGTCCCCCATCAAGATGTATATCATCCGAGTATGCTATATTGAGTTGTTGTTATTCCGCTTGCTTTCCGATTGGACCGCTTAAGGACCTCGTGCTTTCATAGCCTCCTCCTTTCGAATCTCTTACCTATTCGTTTGACGTTATCCTAGAAGAGAAGAAAGGTGGACGACGGTGCTTAACGGCGGATGGCGCCCAGACGGTCGCAGACGGTTTTATGCTTGGTGAAGGCTGAGCATGGAGACCCTGCCACTCTCTGGAATGTCGGTTATTAGAATTAACGCATTTCCAGAGTAATCAGTAGGGATGGGAACGGTAACAGGCAAATTGTAATAACGAATTGTTTGAATCCCTGTGGAGATGGCAAGCGGGGGCCATACGCTATGCTTAGCCATAAACTTTTCTAAAGCAGTCTGAAGAAGATCAATAAGAAACTCATTGCCGGAATCCTCGTCTAGGGTGTCGACAACCTCACTAATTTGCTCCTCAGAGAAAGCAAAACAATTGGCTAGAACTGCGCACAGCCCAGTAACAGCCTGGGCCTTAGTAGAACTTGATGCTTCGGAGAAAACAGCGCCGAACAATATAATTAATCGATCTGCGGTAAGTTTGTTGATAGGCGGCTTATGAGAGCACCTGTCGTTCAGATATCCGCGCGGGATATGATGCCTTTTAGCAATGTCTAATACCTCGCCGGACAAGGTTCTCATCCCAAAGGATTTGACCAACAAGTCACTAAGGAAATCGGTCGCAAGATAATAATTCATGACAGTTTATACGGGATTAGTCGTCAGACTTCTCTTGTTCCTCGTGTGTTTCCTTGTTTTTCAGCAACACTAAATAACGCTCGAGGTCAGAAAGAGGGCCACGATATTTTTCAAACCTACGAGAATCATTAAAATAGGTAACGAACTGGTTGTTGTCATCCAAAAAGCCCACTCGTAAATCAAGGGGCTCGTGGAAGTACTGGCTTCCAGCATTCTGCGATTCATCAAAAATCGTGTACTGTAATTTTTCAATCACAATGGCAGGCTGTCTGTAGTTTGGCAGCGTACGATTACGCATACCAGGTTTCCAAGACACAACGTCCCCTGTGGATAGCGATTCATTCGAAATATACGTCTCGTAGGACCTCTTCAGTGCCTGTATGGCAGAGTCATCGTCTTTGGTCATATCCAAAGAGTTGATAAACTTCTTCACATCACTAGATTTCAAATTATGCGTCAACAAATCCATAAACGGAATGTCCTGAATAGGATGATCGTTCATGCTTTACCCCACTAAAATGTTTCTGTCGGAAATTTGCTTATTAGCAAAGTTGCTGTCGCGGTTATATGTGCTTTCATTATTTACTGCTGAATCTGTATCTACATAAGCGTTGCAAAGATCGACTTTACATTTAGCAATGGAGCAAATCTCAGCATATTTGGCAATGGTACTCTGCGCATCTTTATTAAGATCAAGAAGTTCTGCCGCGCGTAAAAAGCTGGAAGTACTTACAAATAAGGTCTCAATTATCTGTTTTGATAACTCATTAGTAGGAATTCGCAGACACTTGGAAACCGTACTTAGTAGAGCGGATTTGAACTCGTCATTCATCAATGACGAATACCAGACGTTCTTGCTGTTTGATTCATCAAGCTCCACATTCAGAAGTGAAACGGAATCGCGGATAATCGCAATCGTTTTGATTACATCTGGATCGGAAAAGATATGAGAGCCGTCATTGGAATGATAGTAGTCATTTAGCTGCGAAAGAGCTTTTCCACTCATTTTGAATTTGGGTGCTGAATGTACAGCCTTATAGGCCGCAAGCACCGACAAAAGCGTGCATACGCCCGTCAATATTGAAATTAAGAACTCTAGTGCGTTCAATTTATATCGCCATTCTCGCTGCGATCGAGGCTCCGCACATCTCGAATCAACGATTTCAAATCATCGGCACTAATTATGTACCCGTCATCACTCGCTTTATCTTCCACATCTACATCCGACCCATAGCTTATGTCGCTGCCGGCACAAGACATGGCTGCCTAATATACTGAGACGGATAGTGCGACCAGTGAATTAATGAAAGGAGACATGCTAGCCTGATCCTTAAGATAGGACGATTCAAAAAGTATCTGGTTGACTGCCAGCCCGTAAGACAACAAAAGCGAAAGCATTAATAAAAGAATTCCAACGCCCCATTTAATACCCGAGTGAATTTCTGAAAAATTGCCATGAATTAGCTCAACACAAAGAAGTGAAGCAGAAGAAAAGCTGAAAGCCGCCTTGCTCAGATCGCTCAATAAATACTCGCAGAAAGACTGAAGCCCAGAGATTTGAAGCAATATGCCACAGGCTATTGTCGGAAGAAGAATGCCTACCAGATTCCAGATGAAGGCAATACTGAATTCAACAAGAAACTGATGACGCTGTCGTAAGCCTTTAACAGAGTTCACGAAATTGCTAATCAATGTTTCGATCAGAGTAGTCACCAAAATCCAGCGATTGTCTAAGATAGATGAATGCCAAATGAAGCCAGAATCTAACGGGTAAGGAATGCAAACAGGATGTTAAATCCTAAATTTGGAACTTCTTCAAACGACGTTTAATAGCGCCAAGTTTACCGCGAACGCGTTGTCGTAGAGACTGGCGGAATTTCCACTTAGCCATAAGGTCCGGGATGGAAGATCCGGAGGCCACGTCATTCAAGAATTCGTCCCGCATCGGATGTGGGGAAACTGAGCGAATAAGGCTAGGATTACCGGCAACGACCTCGTCCAGCGTCGCCGAACCGTTCAAAGTGATCCTCGAAATAGCCTTGAAAGCGCGCTCGCCCTTCTTGCTATTACATAGGACTGCCGAGACGCCCTTGGAACAGTCGATCTCGGGATGGATATTCTGAAAACCCCAGAAATCACCAAGTGTGATATCGGCTCCGCTCGAGCGTTTTGCGGGACACGCGAGACACGACGAACGTAGGCTCGCATTGGCCAGGAACGCTTTCATATACCAATCTTCACCGAACACACGGGACTCAGTATCCCCGGTGTTGTCTTTCTCCGCTGCGTGCTTGTACGCAGCGGAGTAAGACAACCATCCGGTTGTCTTACTCCGCATATTGACGTCACACACGTCAGACCCGAAGGCCTCGCCTCGGTAGTCGATCCATCGTGACCAGAGCTCGGGAGAGGGAACGCCATGACAGATGACGTCGACGGACAGAAAGAGGTCACTCTCACCGAGCTTCCCGAGATATCCTCTCATGCCTGCGACCTGGCAGGCGGTGCCGGCGAAGAGGACGCGTCGACCGGAACGGATTGCATTTCGAACCCCTCTGTACACCTCTTTCCCGATAGAGCTCTGCACGTATTTGGAACGCATGACGGCATCGAGACCGGTTTCGTTGCCGACGAGCACGTGGCGGACCGTGCGGCACCCCTCATCGAAGGCCGCACCGCAGACTACACCGCCTTCCGAAAGCACCTTGCGAGCAAGGAGCCCGAAAATACCGCCAGATGAGGACCGATCCAGAAGCTCTGATGAGTCGGACTTCGCCCATGAGACTGATTGCAACTGGTCGACAGATCGCTCCCCTATCGCAGGACAGGCTTGCTCGCAAGCACCACAGTCGATGCAAATTTCGGCATTCACAACAGGACGTGAAAAGCCGAGATCGTCTCGCTCCATGGAAATGCACCCTTTAGGGCAGGCGGCGGAGCAGGCACCGCAGCCGCAGCAGGCGTCAGCGAGCGTACAAATCGCAGTTTTAGGCATTGATGACCCCTAACGGATGAATGGAACTCTGGCGGTAATCCCCGCCTTCTCATTTGAATCAAGCACGAACAGCCACATAGCAATCGCGAATAGCACGGTGTACACGGCGCCCCATGCGAGGAACAGTAACCAGCTCGTGACGGGAAGAAAAATGCTTAGCCCTTTGCAGACGACAAGGACCAGCGCGGACGTCAGCGCTACAGGAAGGTTGCGTTTCCAGAAGTAGATCATGTCAAGCCCGATGCGGTTTTGGTAGTACCAGTTCATAAAGAGACCGTTGCCCAACACGATGCTCGCAATGTAGGCAATCGCAGGAGCCCAATAACCCAGATAAGGAGAAGCAATCCAAGTGAAGACAACGTTCAACACCGCCATAAAGAGATAGACGACGCTACGCGCCTTATGCCTATTTTTCGCGCGCTGGATTTCGATGCCCGTATTCTGGCATAGCGGTACTCCAAGGGGTAGCGCCATCGCACAAATCAAATAATAGGCATCTAGGAAGCCCTCGCCCGCCCACTTAGTGATAAAAAATCGTCCAAGCAAAAAAAACCCGCAGTATATCCAGCAGAAAAGGAACATCTGGTAACGACCCACGCGCGTCATGAGGCGGGTAAGCTCCGCGTTGTCATCCGAGGTTGCCACAATGCGATTGATCTTCGGCACGAAAACGTTTGACATCACAGTTGAAAGCGAAATGAACACACTTCTAACCTGCAAGCCGACGGCGAAAACCGACACAGTAATTGCGCTTGTCAAGACGCCCAGCAGTATGTTAGGGACGCTCTGGTTTACGAGCTCGCAAACCTGGTTGCCGAAAATCCAAGCACTAAAGGCTGCAACAGAGCAGAATAAATCCCTATCAAACCTCCGTACATCGAAGCGCATACCGAGCTTCACGATGGCGAAACGAGCATTAAGAACGAGCAGCGTCACGTTTACCGCAAGCTGAGCCAGAGCGACGCCAACAGCCCCCATCCCAAGGCAAAGTAATAAATACGCCACACCGGGCGTCGCTAAGGACGTGAACATTTGGCGTGACTGTTGGAAGCGAAACTGCTCATGCGCAAGTATGTAGGCATCGAAAATAGTAGAGAAGAGGGTACACGCCACGCTGAATGCCATGATCGCCATGAGCTCACCTGCAAGTCCAACCTGAGCGGTCGTGAAGCTACCCGAGAAGAATGTCTCAACATTAGAGGCGAACATAAGCCCAAGAATAAGAGCGGCGGCGCAAATAACAACATACAGGATGAGGTACATGCCATTAAGCGAGCGAATGTCCCGCTCGGTTCCCCTAGCCCTCTTCTGCGTATAAAAACGGATATAAGCGTCCGAGAAACCGAATGTAAGTAATGAAAGTGAGAACACAAACGAGTTAGAAGTCTGGAAAACACCATAATCTGCCTGGCCTACGAACGCGAGGAGCATTGGTGTGTAAACCAAATTAACTATATTTTTAATAATGATATTCAAATAGCCTAGTAAAGCTCCTAGACGTCTTTCATTCCCCACAGCAAATAACACCCCAAGAAACACAAACGATTGAAATTAAGTGAATTAAATAAACACGGTACTTCCCGTGTAAAAAGAAAAAATCGCTAGCATAGAAATGAACATCGGTGAATCGTATAGTGGATTTCCGCAAAAGGAGTAAAGAATGAAGAACGCTACAATTCCAGCGGAAGCAAGTACTAAGCTCCTTGTACCAGCCGAGTAACTATCCAGATGAATTGAAGTTTCAAAAGCGCCCTTTATTAAAATAAAAAAAGGAATTATAGCGAGTGACAAACCGAATAACCCAGTTTCAGCTAATAGCTGAAGGAGCACACAGTGTGCAGCAACAGATACAACAGGTGTACCGCCATCAATCCAACTAAATTTATAGGAAGCCCAACCTTGACCAAATATGGGTTTATTTGTCCATTGATCTAAAGCGTGCTGCCAGAGATAGGTTCTACCAGATAGCAGTTCATCCGCATTTTCAGACGTTTCGGAAAAGCGGTCAAACACAAGGCTTAGCTGAGGAAAATAGATAGAAGAAATACCGAAAGCAATCAAAATCAATAAAACAATAAGACAAAATTTTACAAACTTGCTGATACCCTTAGTCCGATTAGCCAAATAAAACATTAACGTAAAGGCAGCAATGGAAAACATTAGGTGAGCTCTCTTGGTAGTAAGCAGCAATGCAATAGCGCTAATGCCGCAAAGCAAACAGCCTATTTTTGAATGCCTAGAGCCGGAAAATGCAACGCCCGAACTTAAAATAAAGCATAGGCTCGTATACATTCCATTCCAACTATAACTTCCCGACAGTGCGGACCTGTAGTCTCTTGCAGTAGGATATTGTGAAAGTAATGAATTTTGAATAATTTGTCTTCCAAAATCAGGGAATAGATAAAAAGAAATTGTTGCAAGACAATGAATCAGGCACATGACTAGGAAAACGATGAAGAAGGGTTTGACCCACCTCGTATCGCCGGAAGCCAAGGCAAATGCTAGTGCACCAAAAACAAATAGATAATAGTCTGAATCTACAACACCATTCAGCAACGTTCCTAGAACCGATAGACCGACGATTGGAAGAAACGATAACGATCTAAGTGCTATTTGACTTGGCTTGCAATGCAGCAGTAATAGCAACAAAAAGCCAATAAAAAATAAAGGCAGGCCAATAATAGTTGGCATTAAGTGTTTAAAGCAGGGCTGCAAAAGTAGTAGAACAGAAACAAAGTAGTCGGTGTTATGCCTCACGGCATTATTAATCCTAGACATCCAATGCCTTCCTAAGGTATTGGATAAATTCAATACGTTTTGATTCCAACAACCCAACCGTTATGTCTCTTTGGTCATTAGATATTTCTGGAATAGCGCCGTACCCCTCTACATTCCCAACTTGATAGGTCTTAAGAAGGGTCGTAATACGTGAATAAGTTGAAAGTTTTTCCGAACGATGGAAAACCCTAAAGGGTGTGCCGAAAAGAGTAGAAAAGACTGATGCATGGAACGAATCTGTTAAAACAAGATTGGCCTTATCGATAAGACCAATGAAGTCTTGGGGACCACACGCATAATAAATTGAATTGTTATCAAGTAAATCAATGACTTGATAACTGTTATCATCGATTCCGTATATGTAATCCGAAAGATTTCCGGACCAACCACCCAAGAAGTAAACTAAAACATATTTCTGTTGGGGAACAAATGAATAGTCAGCGACCTCACGCCACTTATGATCTGAAATTGCTAAGGTTGGATCAATGAGCACTTTCGGTCTTTTTCCAACGAGAGATTCCACAAGAGCAGCGCCCTCCTCTTCTCTCACGGAAATAGATTTATAGCTAGATAAAGCCAGCCTGTATTCATCAATGCAGGATTCAGGTAATTCGGATACCCCGAAACTTGGAGCAACGGCGATTTTTTGACCACACTCCGCAAATTCAAGTAATTTTGTATGTTTGAATAAGTCGGCGTTAGGATTCCAAACTTGATCGCTTCCAACACAGAAATAAGAATACTTTTTTGATAAATGCCTAATTTGGTAAGGGAAAATCACATATTTGATTTTTTGACCAGAAACAAACTCTCTAAATCTATTATCCCTTTTTTTAGTATTACTAGACTTAAAACAAGCCCTAAAAAACGTCCTTATTTGAGCTGCTAAAAAACTTAATCCTAGCTTTCGATATAAAACAATAGTTTCGGGGTAGAAGCCCAATTCTGAAAGAGCGCAGTCTAAAGCATATCCTTGCAAACGATTTCCATAGTTATAGAGACCGAACAAAGAAATAATACCGATTTTATTCATCTTATTTTTATTTTGCATTATCAAATACCTCCATTATTTTATTACAAGACAGCGAACTATCAGAAAACCTATCCCAGGCAAACTCTTGGCCTGCTTTAGCTATCTTCCTTGATTTTTCAAAATGGTCTATTGCGTCAATCAAAAGTGAAGCTAATTCGTCAACCGTGTTAAACAGAAGACCATTGCCATTGTTAAGCAATTCAGCTGTTCCTGAAGTATTTCTACCGACTACCAAAGAGCCCGACAACAAACCTTCAACTGTTACTCGACCAAAGGACTCGGACATAGAGCAATTTAAACAAATATCCGAGTCTTCTAACACGGCATAAGGTTCGTCAACTTGACCAAGGAACTTCACATAGGTGCTGATATTATTAACCTTAATAAAAGAGGTTAACTGGTCAAAATAACCGCTATCCTTTATATCTCCAGCAATTAATAGGGTGAGTTCATAGCCTCTAGCAAGCACTATGGAAATTGCTCGAACAGCATCATACTGTCCTTTAGCTGGAAAAATACTTCCAATCAGAGCAACGTTCGGAATACCTTTTCTAAAAATATTCCGATCCCGATAATCAGGGACTGGAATGGAATCATAAACAATAATTGGATTAATAATTCTTTTACAGCTATGTAAAGTGTCAGCGGCAGACTTTGAAACAGCAATAACTGAATTTGCTGTACTAATTAAATTGCGCTGAACTTTAGGAAAATAAAGCGTCCTTCCGCTTTCCCAATTTAGTAATTCTCGAATATGCCAAATTAGCGGAATATTTAATATCTTTGACGCGAAACAGCCCGTACCCACTGCAGATGTATTTATGTGAATAGCACATGGTTTTACGGTAAGTAAAAATAGGAACAAGCGAATCTCAGCAGCTACATTAATAAACAGTTTAATAAGCAGTTTGATGAGTAGTTTAAGTATTCCATCTGAAGTAGACTTAGACCAAGGCTTAAACTTAATTACCTTCACTGGAACGTTTAATTCAACAACAGCTTTTGCAAACTCACCAACATAAGGAACAATAAGAGCACAGCGATAATCACTGGCACATTCTTCTTTAATGAGCTCATAGAGGCACAATTCAGCACCTCCCAAAAAATCACCGGACCCACTAATATGTACAACTTTCAGTGATCTATTCAAAATGAGCACCATGCACCTTTGTATTAATAGCCTCAAATATTTGAGTGAAAACCACAATCGATCACGGCAATTATTTGGCCGATTTTTCTCGTACCAGATTTCCATGCTTTTGATTTGATTAAGTTAGAGAAATTCTGAACCGGAGACCCTTTGCATGCATTTGCACAATACTTCACAATGCCGCGTTGATTGTCTGACAGAAGTTCATTGAACACTTCTTCAAAGTATTCTGCTTGTTTGGAGATAGCGGCTTGACGGTATTTAAATGTTCCGATCTTTTTGGCCCAGCACAATAATGAGAATCTAATTGCTCCAACATCATTAGCAGAATGTTGACGATATAACGACGTAGATTTGTCAACATAATCAATAGCACCAAATGCTGAGCAAATGATACAAAGCCACCAATCATGCATAATAATATTATCGTTTGTTCCACCAATCCGAGCAAGGTCCGTAGCAGCTTTGTTAATCATCATCGTACAACCGGCACCCACTGATTGTGCAAGCATATGAGAAAAACTAGTTCGTAGTGGGTTAATATTTGAATAGCTGGTAAAGCTATCATCAATAATATTTAAATCTGAATCCACTACTGTCATATCTGTAAATACTAAACAGGGAACATTACTTTCATGACTTTTTTCAATTGATTGAATACGATCGAGAGAGATTTCTATTTTATTGGGAAGCCAGACATCATCTTGATCACAAAACATCACATATGGAGACTTGGCTTGACTTAATAAATATAGAAAGTTAGATTTTGCGGAACCAAAACGTGTGCCCTTAGAAACAATTCGAATCCTAGCATCTTGTTCAGAGAACTGGCTAACAATATCAAGAGTATTGTCCGAGGAGCAATCGTCAGATATCAAGAGCTCCCAGTTCTCATATGATTGTGCTTGAAGTGACTTAATTTGTTCGCAAATATAATTCTGGCCGTTATAAGTTGCCATTAAAATATCTACATCCGCCATTATTTAACCTTTCACAGTAAATTACCCATGACGAGATGCTCCCCCAGCTCCTCCTCCCAGTCGGGCATGTGGAAGCCAGCGGCCTCGAGCTTCGAGAGGTCGAGCGCGGAGTGGACCGGGCGCGGGGCGATGGGGCCCGAGGCGTTCGCGTAGTAGTCGGCGGTGCTGACCGGGACCACCTTGTCCCCGTTGCCGTTGGCGGCTTCGAAGACGGTGCGGGCGATGTCGGCCCAGCTCTTCACGGCGCCGGAGCCCGTGCAATCGTAGGTTCCGTAGGGGGCGTGCGTGACAAGCACGTGAAAGATGGCGTCGGCCATGTCGCGCGTGAAGGTCAGGCGGCCCAGCTGGTCGTCCACGACGGTGA
>OBVD01000449.1_pt1 | contig 30989 bp, 29 predicted proteins | sample 1495031 | NCBI WGS metagenome assembly OBVD01 (sample SAMEA2579967, study PRJEB22360) | human gut metagenome
TGCGGCTGCGAATCTCTTGTTGCAGCTTCTCGATCACTTCATTTACGTCCATGCTTCCCAGGTCTTTACCACGGCGGGTGCGAACGGCAACTTTGCCTGATTCCACCTCTTTATCACCACAGACCAGCATATATGGGACGCGACGCAAAGTGTGCTCGCGGATTTTAAAGCCAATCTTCTCATTTCTCAAGTCTGCTTTAACACGAATGCCCGCATTTGATAGTTTTTGCGTCAATTCGTTAACGTATTCAGACTGTGAATCGGTAATATTCATGATAACAACCTGAACTGGCGCAAGCCAGGTCGGGAAGAAACCAGCGAATTCTTCGGTCAGGATACCGATGAAACGTTCCATCGACCCCAGAATTGCGCGGTGAATCATTACCGGTACTTTACGTTCATTGTCTTCGCCTACATAAGAAGCGCTCAGACGAGAAGGCAAAGAGAAGTCCAGCTGTACTGTACCGCACTGCCATGCACGATCGAGGCAGTCATACAGGGTAAATTCAATTTTCGGACCGTAGAAAGCGCCTTCACCCAGTTGATATTCAAACGGGATGTTGTTTTCTTCCAGCGCAACCGCCAGGTCCGCCTCAGCACGATCCCACATTTCATCACTGCCAATACGTTTTTCAGGACGAGTGGAGAGTTTGACGACGATCTTCTCGAAGCCAAAAGTGCTGTACATATCATAGACTAAACGGATACATCCGTTAACTTCATCGCGAATTTGTTCTTCAGTACAGAAGATATGCGCGTCATCCTGGGTAAATCCACGCACGCGCATCAGGCCATGCAGCGAACCTGACGGCTCATTACGGTGGCAGCTACCAAACTCGGCCATACGCAGCGGCAGATCGCGATAAGACTTCAGCCCCTGGTTGAAAATTTGTACGTGACCCGGGCAGTTCATCGGCTTAATGCAGTATTCACGGTTCTCAGAAGACGTGGTGAACATTGCATCTTTGTAGTTGTCCCAGTGACCGGTTTTTTCCCACAGGACACGGTCCATCATGAACGGACCTTTAACTTCCTGATACTGGTACTCTTTCAGTTTAGAACGAACAAACACTTCCAGTTCACGGAAGATGGTCCAGCCGTCGTTGTGCCAGAATACCATACCCGGCGCTTCTTCCTGCATATGGTACAGGTCGAGCTGTTTACCGATTTTACGGTGGTCGCGTTTCGCGGCTTCTTCCAGGCGCTGCAGGTAAGCGTTAAGCGCTTTTTTGTCTGCCCACGCCGTACCGTAAATACGTTGCAACATTTTGTTGTTGCTGTCGCCACGCCAGTAAGCCCCTGCCGTTTTCATTAGTTTGAAATGATGGCAGAAACGCATGTTCGGTACGTGCGGACCGCGGCACATATCGACATATTCTTCATGGAAGTACAGACCTGGCTTGTCATCATGGGCGATGTTTTCGTCAAGAATGGAGACTTTGTAGCTCTCCCCACGGTTGGCGAAAGTTTCACGCGCTTCGTGCCAGCTGACTTTCTTCTTAATGACGTCGTAGTTTTTCTCAGCAAGCTCATGCATCCGCTTCTCGAGTGCTTCGACATCTTCCTGGGTTAACGTGCGGTCAAGATCAACGTCGTAATAAAAACCGTTGTCAATAACCGGGCCGATTGCCATTTTGGTATGCGGCCAAAGTTGTTTAATCGCATGCCCTAACAGGTGCGCACAGGAGTGACGAATGATCTCCAGACCTTCTTCGTCTTTGGCGGTAATGATCGACAGTTGTGCGTCGTTTTCAATCAGATCGCAAGCATCAACCAGTTCGCCATTAACGCGCCCTGCGATACAGGCTTTCGCCAGACCTGGACCAATGTCCAGCGCAACATCCATGGGGCTTACAGCGTGGTCGTAATGGCGTTGGCTGCCATCAGGAAGAGTTATAACAGGCATTTTATATCCTTATTTGCAGTGGTGACCCACACGAAAGATCACATACAAAGAAAAATTTGTTTATTAACAGTTCATTGCGAAACCATCTAGCCAACAAATGCTAAATTGGTTCGCAATCAGGTACACAAATGAAAGACATTAACCTCTCACCTTCCACCCGGTTGAACGATGTTAACACTAAAAAAAGGGAGATTGTACCTTTCCGTTTCACATTGATTCGATTCGCAATTCGTTTGTAGTGAGTACACCAGCAAAACGCTTAAAGAACCACTGATAACATCACGGTGCGTCTGAAAGGTTTACTGCGAGCGGATTTACAGCAGCATAAACTGAATCCAGCAAAGTTCGTTGCGTGATTTGGCGGTAGTATTTTAAACGCTCATGAGATTAATGACGAAGTGGTCATATCACAATGATAAAAGTGACACAATTCTTATAGCAATTTTTCGTGCACATTTCGTTCTGGCGATAATAATTAATCATCATCCTCAAAACCTCCAGACATATATAAGGCGAATAGATTATGAGTCAAAACGATATCATTATCAGAACCCATTATAAGTCTCCTCATAGATTGCACATCGATAGCGACATACCAACGCCTTCATCAGAGCCTATTAATCAATTTGCGCGCCAACTCATCACCCTACTTGATACCTCTGACTTAAGTTCGATGCTGTCATACTGTGTTACTCAGGAATTTACCGCAAACTGTCGAAAAATTTCACAAAATTGTTATTCCACTGCCCTTTTTATCATTAACTTTGCCACTTCACCCATCCATGCAGAAAATATACTCATTACATTACACTATAAAAAAGAAATCATTCCCTTATTTCTGGAAACCACGCCTATTAAGGCTAACCATTTGCGAAGCATACTGGATTATATTGAACAGGAACAGTTAACTGCCGAAGATCGTAACCATTGTATGAAACTGTCTAAAAAAATCCATAGAGAAAAAACTATACAACCAACAGTAAATCTCAATGGTAGTGCATTTTTTTCTCAATCTCCTTCTGACGCTATTTTTTGTCGCCATCTGTCATTGCAATACGCCCTTGATTCATTGAGAAATGGAAAAGGCAAAGTCAACCTGATTAAACACTACTCCTCCGTTGAATCCATACAGCAGCATGTCCCCTTAGTCCGGGACGCGGAGTTCAGAGCATTACTTCGCCATCCTCCTGCAGGGAGTCGCTTTATCGCGAGTAAGGATTTTGGCTTCGCTTTAGATATTTTCTTTTGTCGAATGATGGCAAACAATGTCAGTCATATGTCCGCGATTTTATATATAGACAATCATACTTTGTCAGTAAGGCTACGAATAAAGCAGTCAGTGTATGGACAATTAAATTATGTTGTGTCTGTTTACGACCCGAACGATACCAACGTTGCCGTCAGAGGCACCCACAGGACAGCACGGGGCTTTCTCTCGCTTGATAAGTTCATCAGTTCAGCTCCCGATGCTCAGACCTGGGCTGATAGGTATGTTCGCAACTGTGCAATTGCTATTCTTCCTCTATTACCTGAGGGAGTTCCAGTTGCTATTTTAGCGGGTATCACGACACGAATGCCATTTGCCCCTATACATCCATCGGCAATGTTGTTAATAATGGCCACAGGCCAGACTCAATAGCTTATTACACTATTCAAACAGTTGCCCATACTCCCTGAAAAAGAAATCATTGAAATAATAACTGCGCAGAATAGCGTTGGTACACCTGCTTTATTTCTGGCTATGATGAACGGACAAACTGACAACGTAAAAATATTTATGCAAGAAATTCAGTCACTGGTATACAATCATATCATTCATGAAGATAATCTGGTTAAATTACTGCAAACTAAAAGTGCTAACGAAACACCTGGACTCTATATCTCCATGTTGTATGGATTCGATGAAATAATCGATATCTTTCTGAATGCATTAACCACTCCAATAGCACAAGAACTTTTAAACAAAAAAATGGTGATGAGTATTTTAGCCATGAAAATACATGATGGTGAGCCAGGATTATACGCCGCAATGGAAAATAATCACCCTTTGTGTGTCACACGGTTCCTCTCTAAAATTAATGGCATCGCCTTTAAATACAAGTTGAGCAAAGCTAACATCATGGATTTATTAAAAGGAGCTACAGCACAGGGAACCCCTGCATTATACATCGCCATGAGCAAGGGTAATGAAGACGTCGTGTTATCTTATATATCGACGCTGGGTGCTTTTGCAAAAAAACATTCTTTTAGTCAACATCAGTTATTTACACTATTGGCCGCTAAAAATCATGACAACATGTCAGCTGTTCATATAGCCATTCATCATAAGCATTATAAAACTGTAGAAACATATTATGCTGCTATAAATGTCATCAGCCAAAGCCTGAGTTTTAGTGCTGATGAAATAAAGACGTATTTATAACCAGCTATTTACGATATATATCGATACATAATTTTATTTTTTTCATAAAACGCAGAAACAGTGACCATGTGCACAACGCCACCCGGCGGCTGTAATAACAAAAAATCCCTTGATGCCTGTCCCTTTTGTTACACTCCGTTATCACGCACAAGAAATATGCAGGACACTGGTATGCCGACTAAACGCTTTGATAAAAAACACTGGAAGATGGTGGTGGTGCTACTGGCAATCTGTGGCGCTATGTTGTTGCTACGTTGGGCAGCAATGATTTGGGGCTGAGCAGTGACAAACGAAGACAGCCAGACCGCATAACACGGTCCGGCAGATAATTTTACATGCTGTAGCCCAGCGATAAGGTTGTCCGACGGTCGGTATGTTCCGGTGCAGACTCTGGAGGTTCAGAGTTCCATGTGACGTTGTAAGCCACCTTCAGTCCAAAATGTTCATTAATAGCAACATTTAATGCGCTTTCGGAGTTCAGCGTTGTGTCTTCCGCGCCAAAGACCGAAACACCCTGCGTAAATTTAGCGTTGTCAGTCAACTGCCATGCATAAGCCCCGGAGGCATAGCCCAGCGGCTGGGTTTCACTGGCATTGTCGGTATATTTGTCGTAACGCACACCTGGACCGAATTCAAAGCGGAAACTGTGTACCGGGCCATTCAAAAACTGGCGACCATAACCCGCGGTCAACACATCGCGCTCTCGATAGCCGTTATAACGGTCTGTCAGCCAGCTTGCCTGACCAAATAAATAGTCATAATCAGTTAAATTAAAACGGCTACGCCCGCCCGCCGCATATTTTTCTGAAGAACGCTCATCATTAGAAGAAGTATTACTGGCGTTCCCCCACAGCGACCAGGCAGTGGTTTGTCCATACCAGGTCATGGTGGTGTCAGCCGTAAGTGAGGAGCTTTTCGTATTGCCTGATTGTGCAAGATATCCTGCGTTCAGATTACCTTCGAAAGGTTTTTTAGCGCTGGCAGGATCGTCCATGACAGTAAAAACGGAATCATCGGCAGCTGCATTCAGTGACGCAAACATGCCCCCCGCCAACATAACGATGGCAGGAACTGTCTTCAAAAGCTTCATTTATCAAGAGTCCGTACAACAAAAAAAGAGACCATCGCGGTCCCGGAAACTTTCTTAAGGATCAAAGATTAGCGTCCCTGGAAAGGTAACGAATTATAAAAAGGCGCGAATAACTTAGCAATGTATTCTTATTTCATTTTTTGAATAAGCATGTGGCGAAAACAGATTTTTATTTATATATATTTATCTGCAAAATTTTAAATAAAGCTCTAATAAATCATATTGTTAATTTCTTCACTTTCGGCTGATTCGGTGCCAGACTGAAATCAGCCTATAGGAGGAAATGATGGTACGTATCTATACGTTGACACTTGCGCCCTCTCTCGATAGCGCAACAATTACCCCGCAAATTTATCCCGAAGGAAAACTGCGCTGTACCGCACCGGTGTTCGAACCCGGGGGCGGCGGCATCAACGTCGCCCGCGCCATTGCCCATCTTGGAGGCAGTGCCACAGCGATCTTCCCGGCGGGTGGCGCGACCGGCGAACACCTGGTTTCTCTGTTGGTGGATGAAAATGTCCCCGTCGCTACTGTAGAAGCCAAAGACTGGACCCGGCAGAATTTACACGTACATGTGGAAGCAAGCGGTGAGCAGTATCGTTTTGTTATGCCAGGCGCGGCATTAAATGAAGATGAGTTTCGCCAGCTTGAAGAGCAAGTTCTGGAAATTGAATCCGGGGCCATCCTGGTCATAAGCGGAAGCCTGCCGCCAGGTGTGAAGCTGGAAAAATTAACCCAACTGATTTCCGCTGCGCAAAACCAAGGGATCCGCTGCATCATCGACAGTTCTGGCGAAGCGTTAAGTGCAGCACTGGCGATTGGTAACATCGAGTTGGTTAAGCCTAACCAAAAAGAACTCAGTGCGCTGGTGAATCGCGAACTCACCCAGCCAGACGATGTCCGCAAAGCCGCGCAGGAAATCGTTAATAGCGGCAAGGCCAAACGGGTTGTCGTTTCCCTTGGTCCACAAGGAGCGCTGGGTGTTGATAGTGAAAACTGCATTCAGGTGGTGCCACCACCGGTGAAAAGCCAGAGTACCGTTGGCGCTGGTGACAGCATGGTCGGCGCGATGACACTGAAACTGGCAGAAAATGCCTCTCTTGAAGAGATGGTCCGTTTTGGCGTAGCTGCGGGGAGTGCAGCCACACTCAATCAGGGAACACGTCTGTGCTCCCATGACGATACGCAAAAAATTTACGCTTACCTTTCCCGCTAACAAAAACATTCCCCCAGCATTGGGGGAATCATCACCAACCTGTCGGCAACGCGTTTCTCCGACTATGCTCAAAAGTCATGTGATAACAAAGGGGTGAACTATGGCCAGTGGCGATCTTGTCCGTTATGTCATAACCGTCATGTTGCATGAGGATACATTGACTGAAATTAACGAGTTGAATAATTACCTGACTCGCGACGGTTTTTTGCTCACCATGACGGATGATGAGGGAAATATCCATGAGCTGGGAACTAACACTTTTGGACTTATCAGTACCCAAAGTGAAGAAGAAATTAGAGAACTGGTTTCGGGGCTTACCCAAAGTGCAACCGGCAAAGATCCTGAAATCACCATCACGACCTGGGAGGAATGGAATAGCAACAGAAAATAAATGGTTTTTGGGCAATAATCAGTCTGTGGTGTGCGTTAGCTCGTGTTTTTACACCGTATTCTTGCGCTAACCTTATGATCTGGCAGACAACATGGGAGAGACATCATGTGGCAGGCAATCAGTCGTCTTTTGAGCGAGCAGTTAGGTGAAGGCGAAATCGAACTGCGTAATGAACTGCCTGGCGGAGAAGTCCATGCCGCATGGCATTTGCGCTATGCAGGACGTGACTTTTTCGTCAAATGTGATGAAAGGGAACTGCTTCCCGGTTTTACCGCCGAAGCCGACCAACTGGAGTTACTGTCGCGTAGTAAAACCGTCACCGTGCCTAAGGTTTGGGCAGTAGGCGCTGACCGTGACTACAGTTTTCTGGTGATGGATTATCTCCCACCTCGTCCGCTGGATGCGCATAGCGCATTTATTCTTGGTCAGCAAATTGCGCGTTTACATCAATGGAGTGACCAACCACAATTTGGCCTCGATTTTGATAACTCGCTCTCCACAACTCCACAGCCCAACACCTGGCAACGTCGCTGGTCAACGTTTTTTGCTGAACAACGGATTGGCTGGCAGTTGGAACTGGCAGCAGAGAAAGGGATCGCTTTCGGCAATATCGACGCCATCGTCGAGCATATTCAGCAGCGTCTGGCCTCGCATCAACCGCAGCCTTCTCTGTTGCACGGCGATTTATGGTCCAGCAACTGTGCGCTGGGTCCGGATGGCCCGTACATTTTCGACCCTGCCTGCTACTGGGGTGACCGAGAGTGCGACCTGGCGATGTTACCGCTGCATACTGAACAGCCGCCACAAATCTATGACGGCTATCAGTCAGTATCCCCGCTACCTGCCGATTTCCTTGAACGTCAACCGGTTTACCAACTCTACACGCTGTTAAATCGTGCAAGATTATTTGGCGGTCAGCATTTGGTTATTGCTCAGCAGTCATTGGATAGATTATTAGCAGCATGATATGGGTTGAGGATAATGGCCGCTCCGTGCGGCCTTTTGATTAAATAAACCCAAGCAGAGAAAAGAACACATAACCTGCAGCAATACAAATAACCGGCAGGATATACAGTGAGAAAAACTGCAGGAAAATAGTATGGTGCGGAACAACAATACGGGACTCAATTTGTTCACGCGTTAGCCCCTCTTCCCCTTTGGCTTTTTCCAGAATGAGTTGATCTTCAACACCTTCCCGCAAGAAGCGCGCCTGGCGACTCATCCGGGCACCGGAATCCTGCAACGCCAGTCCGACAAAAATCAGGATGAAAATCACCCAGAACATAACGTTCACGCCACCATTAAAATTAGGGGTCGGGGAGTTATACCAGAACAGATTCAAAAAAGGCGTGTTCGCCTGCATCATATCGATCATGACATGAGTAAAGTCGAGCATGACCGCATTAATGCCTTCCTGGTTTTCCTGCCGGGTATTCATAAATTTCAGCAAAGAAATCAATGTAGAGATCAATGCAGGTATAAAAATCACCCAACCCAAAATCCTTTTCAAAACAGCAATGCGTCCAGCTTGTTGATACGTCATGAGTTCTCCTTGATTAAGACGCGTCGTTTCACTTAGTTTACCTGTAGATATCTGTTTTCGCCCATTCTTTAAAGGCGATATGATAGGCGCTTAATCATAAGCACGGCTTAATACCTTACACATAATGCTCTAAAGGAGAGGTTGTAATGTCAACCCCGCGTCAGATTCTTGCTGCAATTTTTGATATGGATGGATTACTTATCGACTCGGAACCTTTATGGGATCGAGCCGAACTGGATGTGATGGCAAGCCTGGGGGTGGATATCTCCCGTCGTAACGAGCTGCCGGACACCTTAGGTTTACGCATCGATATGGTGGTCGATCTTTGGTACGCCCGGCAACCGTGGAATGGGCCAAGCCGTCAGGAAGTAGTAGAACGGGTTATTGCCCGTGCCATTTCACTGGTTGAAGAGACACGTCCATTATTACCAGGCGTGCGCGAAGCTGTTGCGTTATGCAAAGAACAAGGTTTATTGGTGGGACTGGCCTCCGCGTCACCACTACATATGCTGGAAAAAGTGTTGACCATGTTTGACTTACGCGACAGTTTCGATGCCCTCGCCTCGGCTGAAAAACTGCCTTACAGCAAGCCGCATCCGCAAGTATATCTCGACTGCGCAGCAAAACTGGGCGTTGACCCACTGACCTGCGTGGCGCTGGAAGACTCGGTAAATGGCATGATCGCTTCTAAAGCAGCCCGCATGCGTTCCATCGTCGTTCCTGCGCCAGAAGCGCAAAATGATCCACGTTTTGTATTAGCAAACGTCAAACTCTCATCGCTGACAGAACTCACCGCAAAAGACCTTCTCGGTTAATGACCAGGGGCAGTGATCACGCTGCCCCTGGTTCTTTATCTGAATTTGCATTCAACTGACGGATTAATCGTCAATTTAAGAGAAAGAGTTACACCGTCACCACTTCCGTGCACTGTATAAAAATCCTATACTGTACGTATCGACAGTTTAGTGAGTTTTATCATGACGGCGGAAGGTCACCTTCTCTTTTCTATTGCTTGTGCGGTATTTGCCAAAAATGCCGAGCTGACGCCCGTGCTGGCACAGGGTGACTGGTGGCATATTGTCCCTTCCGCAATCCTGACGTGTTTGTTACCGGACATCGATCACCCAAAGTCGTTTCTTGGGCAGCGATTAAAATGGATATCAAAACCGATCGCCCGCGCTTTTGGGCATCGTGGTTTTACCCACAGTCTGCTGGCGGTATTTGCGCTGCTGGCAACCTTTTACCTTAAGGTTCCGGAAGGCTGGTTCATTCCGGCTGATGCGCTACAAGGAATGGTGCTGGGTTATTTGAGCCACATACTTGCCGATATGCTGACACCCGCCGGTGTTCCCCTGCTCTGGCCATGCCGCTGGCGTTTCCGCTTGCCTATCCTGGTTCCCCAAAAGGGCAACCAACTGGAACGTTTTATCTGCATGGCATTATTTGTCTGGTCGGTATGGATGCCCCATTCATTACCCGAGAACAGCGCTGTTCGTTGGTCATCGCAAATGATCAATACCTTGCAGATCCAGTTTCATCGGCTTATTAAGCATCAGGTTGAATACTAAAAAGACAAAAATCACCTTTCTGGAATAAGCAATTCCATTTGAATATAAGAGCCAGCTCACAGTTCTGTTAATCTTGCGCCAACACTATGACTGCTACGCAGTGATAGAAATAATAAGATCAGGAGAACGGGGATGAACTTTCCATTAATTGCGAACATCGTGGTGTTCGTTGTACTGCTGTTTGCGCTGGCTCAGACCCGCCATAAACAGTGGAGTCTGGCGAAAAAAGTGCTGGTGGGTCTGGTGATGGGTGTGGTTTTTGGCCTTGCCCTGCATACCATTTATGGTTCTGACAGCCAGGTACTTAAAGATTCTGTACAGTGGTTTAACATCGTTGGTAACGGCTATGTTCAACTGCTGCAAATGATCGTTATGCCGTTAGTCTTCGCCTCTATTCTGAGCGCGGTTGCCCGTCTGCATAACGCATCTCAGTTAGGCAAAATCAGTTTTCTGACCATCGGTACGCTTTTGTTTACCACGCTGATTGCGGCGCTGGTCGGTGTGCTGGTCACCAACCTGTTTGGTTTGACGGCTGAAGGTCTGGTTCAGGGTGGTGCAGAAACTGCACGTCTGAACGCCATTGAAAGTAACTATGTTGGTAAAGTCTCTGATCTGAGCGTTCCGCAGCTGGTCTTGTCCTTTATCCCGAAAAACCCGTTTGCCGATCTTACCGGAGCCAATCCGACGTCAATTATCAGCGTGGTAATTTTTGCCGCATTCCTCGGCGTAGCTGCATTGAAACTGCTGAAGGATGATGCGCCGAAAGGTGAACGCGTCTTAGCCGCTATCGATACCCTACAAAGCTGGGTGATGAAACTGGTTCGCCTTGTCATGCAGTTGACCCCTTACGGCGTTCTGGCTCTAATGACCAAAGTGGTTGCAGGTTCTAACTTGCAAGACATCATCAAACTGGGAAGTTTCGTTGTCGCGTCCTACCTCGGTCTGCTGATTATGTTTGCAGTGCATGGCATTCTGCTGGGCATTAATGGCTTGAGTCCGCTGAAGTACTTCCGTAAGGTATGGCCTGTGCTGACGTTTGCCTTTACCAGCCGTTCCAGTGCTGCGTCTATCCCACTGAATGTGGAAGCACAAACGCGTCGTCTGGGCGTTCCTGAATCCATCGCCAGTTTCGCCGCCTCTTTCGGTGCAACCATTGGTCAGAACGGCTGCGCCGGTTTGTATCCGGCAATGCTGGCGGTGATGGTTGCGCCTACGGTTGGCATTAACCCGCTGGACCCGATGTGGATTGCGACGCTGGTCGGTATTGTTACCGTTAGTTCCGCAGGCGTTGCCGGTGTCGGTGGTGGTGCAACTTTCGCCGCACTGATTGTGCTGCCTGCGATGGGCCTGCCAGTAACCCTGGTGGCGCTGTTAATCTCCGTTGAACCGCTTATCGACATGGGCCGTACGGCGCTAAACGTTAGTGGCTCGATGACAGCTGGCACGCTGACCAGCCAGTGGCTGAAGCAAACCGATAAAGCCATTCTGGATAGCGAAGACGACGCCGAACTGGCACACCGTTAATTCTTATGCTGGCAACGGTCCGTTTTGTATAGGGGCCGTTGCTTTACTTTTTAAATGTTCCATCGCGGCGATGCATACTGACTCATATTTAAACAGATCGTCAGCGAAAAAAATGTCCAACTTATCAATACATTCCTGGCTCAATGAATGTGCCTGTAGTGAGAAGCTTAAAACCTCATACCCGAGACGTTTTCTAAGTGAACTATCTGGAATACTCATAATATCTTCAAGCACACCACTTCCCATTCCCGGAAGATTTAGTGGATTAAAAAGAAGATTGATATTAAGCATTGATATTATCGAAGGAAACTTTAGGAGATTCTCATTTTTTTGAATCGCAGCAAAAATGCTCCCGGCAGGATGTATATAATTTTTTTCATAGTATATAGTCCTTAAATAATGAATAACCAACCTATTTTTTATATTGATCAAATTCGTCATTTTTTCGGGTCGGAATTCACAGGTAAAATCCATCCCAACAAAATTCTCATTAATATCTCTTATCCGAAACTCACTGCCATAAAGATTATTAATTATCACTCTATATTTAACATTGTCCTGCAGATACGTATCAAAACTAAGTGCTGGCGCTCCTGGCTTTGAGGCATCATAGTTAATGTTAGACATATAGGCAATCATACGATTGAAGTTCGACTCTGCTATTTCATCGCAGTCACATTGACCCGTTGATATAAAGAAAGTGAGTGCCGCCATGGTAGACTCAAGCCTTTCTTTAAAAGAGTCGAAAGCCAGGCTTTTAATATTTAAATCACCATAATTACTCTGTATTAAGTTTGTAGAAAACATCTCCCGCCCCATATTGTTAACAAAATTATTATCTCATTTAAATCTAAGTCACTTACAATATAAGTTTAAGAGCGACGCCACAGGATGAACTATCAAAAATAGCTCATCATGATTAGCAAAACTTAACCATTTTAAAATAAATAAACAATTAAAGAAAAAAGATCACTTATTTATAGCAATAGCTCGTCAAAGGCAGCTTTTTGTTACAGGTGGTTTGAATGAATGTTGCAACGAAATGCAGAATTTCAGGTCATGTAACTCCCGGCAAAACCGGGAGGTATGTAATCCTTACTCAGTCACTTCCCCTTCCTGGCGGATCTGATTTGCCCAACGTTGGGCAGATTCAGGCACAGTAAACGCCGGTGAGCGCAGAAATGACTCTCCCATCAGTACAAACGCAACATATTTGCCACGCAGCATCCAGACATCACGAAACGAATCCATCTTTATCGCATGTTCTGGCGGCGCGGGTTCCGTGCGTGGGACATAGCTAATAATCTGGCGGTTTTGCTGGCGGAGCGGTTTCTTCATTACTGGCTTCACTAAACGCATATTAAAAATTAGAAAAACTGTAGTTTAGCCGATTTAGCCCCTGTACGTCCCGCTTTGCGTGTATTTCATAACACCGTTTCCAGAATAGTCTCCGAAGCGGGATCTGGCTGGTGGTCTATAGTTAGAGAGTTTTTTGACCAAAACAGCGGCCCTTTCAGTAATAAATTAAGGAGACGAGTTCAATGTCGCAACATAACGAAAAGAACCTACATCAGCACCAGTCACCACTACACGATTCCAGCGAAGCGAAACCGGGGATGGACTCACTGGCACCTGAGGACGGATCTCATCGTCCAGCGGCTGAACCAACACCGCCAGGTGCACAACCTACCGCCCCTGGGAGCCTGAAAGCCCCTGATACACGTAACGAAAAACTTAATTCTCTGGAAGACGTACGCAAAGGCAGTGAAAATTATGCGCTGACCACTAATCAGGGCGTGCGCATCGCCGATGATCAAAACTCACTGCGTGCCGGTAACCGTGGTCCAACGCTGCTGGAAGATTTTATTCTGCGCGAGAAAATCACCCACTTTGACCATGAGCGCATCCCGGAACGTATTGTTCATGCACGCGGATCAGCAGCTCACGGTTATTTCCAGCCATATAAAAGCTTAAGCGATATCACCAAAGCGGATTTCCTCTCAGATCCGAACAAAATCACCCCAGTATTTGTTAGGTTCTCTACCGTTCAGGGTGGCGCTGGCTCTGCCGATACCGTGCGTGATATCCGTGGTTTTGCCACCAAGTTCTATACTGAAGAGGGTATTTTTGACCTCGTTGGCAATAACACGCCAATCTTCTTTATCCAGGATGCGCATAAATTCCCCGATTTTGTTCATGCGGTAAAACCAGAACCGCACTGGGCAATTCCACAAGGGCAAAGTGCCCACGATACTTTCTGGGATTATGTTTCTCTGCAACCTGAAACTCTGCACAACGTGATGTGGGCGATGTCGGATCGCGGCATCCCCCGCAGTTACCGCACCATGGAAGGCTTCGGTATTCACACCTTCCGCCTGATTAATGCCGAAGGGAAGGCAACGTTTGTACGTTTCCACTGGAAACCACTGGCAGGTAAAGCCTCACTCGTTTGGGATGAAGCACAAAAACTCACCGGACGTGACCCGGACTTCCACCGCCGCGAGTTGTGGGAAGCCATTGAAGCAGGCGATTTTCCGGAATACGAACTGGGCTTCCAGTTGATTCCTGAAGAAGATGAATTCAAGTTCGACTTCGATCTTCTCGATCCAACCAAACTGATCCCGGAAGAACTGGTGCCCGTTCAGCGTGTCGGCAAAATGGTGCTCAATCGCAATCCGGATAACTTCTTTGCCGAAAACGAACAAGCAGCATTCCATCCAGGTCATATTGTTCCTGGTCTGGACTTCACCAACGATCCGCTGTTGCAGGGACGTTTGTTCTCCTATACCGATACACAAATCAGTCGTCTTGGTGGGCCGAATTTCCATGAGATTCCGATTAACCGTCCGACCTGCCCTTACCACAACTTCCAGCGTGATGGCATGCATCGTATGGGGATCGACACTAACCCGGCGAATTACGAACCGAACTCGATCAACGATAACTGGCCGCGCGAAACACCGCCGGGACCGAAACGCGGCGGTTTTGAATCATATCAGGAACGCGTGGAAGGAAATAAAGTTCGTGAGCGCAGTCCATCGTTTGGCGAATATTATTCCCATCCGCGTCTGTTCTGGCTAAGTCAGACGCCATTCGAGCAGCGCCATATTGTCGATGGTTTCAGTTTTGAGTTAAGCAAAGTCGTTCGTCCGTATATTCGTGAGCGCGTTGTTGACCAGCTGGCGCATATTGATCTCACTCTGGCCCAGGCGGTGGCGAAAAATCTCGGTATCGAACTGACTGACGACCAGCTGAATATCACCCCACCTCCGGACGTCAACGGTCTGAAAAAGGATCCATCCTTAAGTTTGTACGCCATTCCTGACGGTGATGTGAAAGGTCGCGTGGTAGCGATTTTACTTAATGATGAAGTGAGATCGGCAGACCTTCTGGCCATTCTCAAGGCCCTGAAGGCCAAAGGCGTTCATGCCAAACTGCTCTACTCCCGAATGGGTGAAGTGACTGCGGATGACGGTACGGTGTTGCCTATAGCCGCTACCTTTGCCGGTGCACCTTCGCTGACGGTCGATGCGGTCATTGTCCCTTGCGGCAATATCGCGGATATCGCTGACAACGGCGATGCCAACTACTACCTGATGGAAGCCTACAAACACCTTAAACCGATTGCGCTGGCGGGAGACGCGCGCAAGTTTAAAGCAACAATCAAGGTCGCTGACCAGGGTGAAGAAGGGATTGTGGAAGCTGACAGCGCTGACGGTAGTTTTATGGATGAACTGCTAACGCTGATGGCAGCACACCGCGTGTGGTCACGCATTCCTAAGATTGACAAAATTCCTGCCTGATGGGAGGCGGCGCAATTGCGCCGCCTCAAATGATTTACATAGTGCGCTTTGTTTATGCCGGATGCGGCGTGAACGCCTTATCCGGCCTACAAAACTGTGCAAATTCAATATATTGCAGGAAACACGTAGGCCTGATAAGCGAAGCGCATCAGGCAGTTTTGCGTTTGTCAGCAGTCTCAAGCGGCGCAGTTACGCCGCCTTTGTAGGAATTAATCACCGGATGCAAGGTTCACGCCGCATCTGGCAAACATCCTCACTTACACATCCCGATAACTCCCCAACCGATAACCACGCTGAGCGATAGCACCTTTCAACGACGCTGATGTCAACACATCCAGCTCCGTTAAGCGTGGGAAACAGTAAGCACTCTGACGGATAGTATTATCGATAAACGCCGGATGACACATCACCTACAGCGAACGATCACCCCGATGGCTTGCGTCATCCAGCACTTGCAGGAACAGTGCCTCGCTAATCTCTTCACCATAAAACGCGCTACTGAATCCCTGAGAACTGCGCAGATTAGCCGGTAAATCACCAGAGTTAGATAGCGGCTGACGGTCGATGCGCAACGCAATCCCCTCTTCAGCCGCAAACCTGGCAACAATCGGGAAAATCTGCGGGAACATATGCACATGATGATGGCTATCAAGATGCGTAGGTTTGCGTCCAAATAGCTCAATGAAACGCAAATACTGACTGGCAAGCTCCTGAGTAATTTCTTCCAGCGGTAAAGCATCTTCTTCTGCCAACTGCCAGATCCATTTTCCCAGCACACCATCGCGGGTTAACCCCGGCATAGCTGTCAGTGGCTTGCCCATAGTAAGGACAAAGTGCATCCCTATGGCCAGACTCGGTTCATCACGACTCAACTGCACCGCATGGTCAATAGCCTGCCCATTCACCAGCGCCGTCGTCGATGTGACAATCCCATTGCGACAGGCCTCGATAATGCCGTAGTTCTGACCTTTGCTTAAGCCAAAATCATCGGCATTAACAATCAGTAAGCGTTCCATAATCAGCCTCGGTTAATGTGCTTTTTTAAGCTCTGCGATGCAGTCGGCAAAATTTGGCAGCCATTTCTCGTGCGCCAGAATCATCTCGCGTGCCAGCAGCTCAGCATCGCGATCGGAATGCACCAACGGACTAAGGTTTAGCGCCAGTAACACATCGTTAAATTCTCCGCTAAGTGCGGCGTTGCTGGCAGCAATCTCGAAGCCTTTAATGGTGTGAATCAGCCCCATCACTTTATCATCGAAATGCGTAATGCGCGGATGTGGCGTCGCGCCATCGCGCCCCAGCTTACAGGTCATTTCTACCGCCCAGTCTGCCGGAATATTATCAATATGCCCATGATGCGGGATATTAACGTAATGTTCAGCTTGCTTGTCGTTGTAGATAGCGTTGATCACTTCGCACGCTGCATCAGAGTAATAAGCCCCACCGCGCTGTTCCAGTTCTTTCGGCTTAACTTTCAACTCCGGATTTTTATACAGCTCAAAAAGTTGTTTCTCGACTTTCTGTACTACCTGTGCTCGTGCGCCGCCTTTGTAGTATTCGCCCATTTCAATAGCCAGCATCTCTTTCTGCTTGAAGTAATACAGCAGATAAGAACATGGCAGCAGATTTAACGAACGAATTAAGCCCTCACTAAATGGCAGATCGAAAATATTTTTTACAGAGGACGCTTTTAACTGCCCTGACGCCACACCATCAAGCAATTCGGCAAAGCGCGACTTGCCATTTACCAGCACATCCTTAATGAACACCATATGGTTGAGGCCGAACAGATCGATAGATAAATCATCGCTGTCTTTCAGCATCAGAACATCGCGAATAAACATCTTCATGCCGATCGGAATATTACACACGCCGATAAAGCGTTTAAATCCGGTATGACGATAAACGGCTTCAGTGACCATTCCCGCCGGGTTAGTGAAGTTAATCACCCATGCATTCGGACAAAGTTCTTCGACATCTTTTACGATGTCAAAAATCACCGGAATGGTACGCAGACCTTTAAACAGACCGCCCGCGCCGTTGGTTTCCTGACCAAGATAACCATGACTTAATGGAATACGTTCATCCAGTTCGCGCGCCGGTAATTGGCCTACGCGCAGTTGGGTAGTAACGAAATCAGCATCTTTCAATGCTTCGCGGCGATCCAGCGTTTTATAAAGCTTCATCGGGACGCCAGCGTTATCAATCATCCGTTGGCAGAGTTCAAAAATGATATCCAGTTTCTCTTTACCATCTTCGACATCCACCAGCCATAATTCGCTGACCGGCAATTCGTGATAACGCTTAATAAATCCTTCCAGTAACTCCGGGGTATAGCTGCTCCCGCCACCAATAGTGACGACTTTTAATTTCTGGCTCATAATTTCTCCCTTCAGTACAGAATACTGATATCTGGCATATCTGCCCCCCCGGACATAAATAATCCAGCAACAGGACAGATATGTGAATTGTCAGGTATAACGACTTACTGATTAAATTCAGTCAATTTCTTACGATAGCTCTTAGGCGTAAAGGACGTTAATTTCTTAAACGTTTTAATAAACAAACTCGGGCTACTATAACCGGCCTCAAACGCAATATCCGTCACGGAATAGTTGGTCATTTCCAGTTGTTTTTTGGCAAAATTAATACGGATCTCATTAATAATCTGCATTGGTGTTTTGCCATAATATCGTTGAGTCGCTCGCGTCAAATATTCCTGTGATTTGGCTGACAACGTCACCATATTCTCCAGCGCCGATTCACTAAACTGCTCTTTATCATGCATCTTTTCTACCGTACTTTTCAGCCACTGCGGTACATCATCAATCACCTGTTCTTCGCGGTAATGACGTAAACGGTTAATGACATAAAAAGTAACCATCTCAACAAACTCTTCCAGCCCTGTTTCGCGGAAATTCAATGAAGAAATCACTGTTTCCACATAGGTGAGAAAAGCGTTATTGGTCCGGTATACCTGCGAAGCGACAAAGCAATAAGGCAACAACGGCAGGTAATGCTGCTCAAAAAAGCGTTTACTGATCCCAACGTTCAATATACGCGTGGCACCAAACTCATAAAAACTTTGATGGTGCGAACCTAACGGAATAAAAACAAAATCGCCCCGTTCCAGTAACACGCGCTTACCGTTAATCTCCTGGAAATAACGCCCGGTTAATACCAGAGTAAATTCATAATAGTCGTGCTGATGCAGCCCGCTGATACTCTCAGTTTTGTTATAGATAAACACATGGAAGTTTTTGCCATTAAACAACTGCTGTTCTCGGGCAGTGGCAATTTCCGGCGCGTTAATCACTGGCTGCATCATCGACTCCTTATGCCTTCAGTTTTTCATGAAGCTCAATTAATTCAGTAATCAGTTCACGCGCAAGCATGGACGTCATTAAATGATCCTGAGCGTGGACCAGCACCAGACTCACTTTCATCTTACCTTCGCCCGCATCGCCTTCAATCAGTTTCGTCTGTACCAGATGCGCTTCATTCAATGCCATCCGTGACTGATCCATCATGGCTTTTGCTGCAGCAAAATCGCCCTGCTTCGCCTGTTTCAGTGCCGCATACGCCAGGCTGCGCGCTTGTCCGGAGTTGATGATAAGCCCCATCACCACTTCTTCCAGCTCTTCAGCTTCTGTTTGCGTATCAGGAATATTATCGAGATCCATCATACATCGTTCCTCTCTCTTCTTACCGGCAAGATTACCCGTACCGGCATCGATTAAAATTTCAGGGCGTTAGCGATATCTTCTTCGCTCTCTTCTTTATCAATCGCATTTTGTGCTTTGTTAGCCACCACAACAAAGGGCAGATAAATTAACGTTGCGATGCCAAGGTTGAAGAGTGCGACCAGCAATGCGGCGACGCTACCGTTGGTGTTAAAGAAGGCTCCCAGACCGGTTGGCATGGTCCACGGTGCAATATTGGTCACCGGAGGAATGATGCCCATGTAGTACGCTGCGAGGGTGATTGCTGCCAGAATCGGTTGTACCAGTACAAACGGGATAAACATCACCGGGTTCATGATAATTGGCAGACCAAACAGAATCGGTTCGTTAATCTGGAAGATGCCGGACGGCAGCGCCAGTTTTGCCACCTGACGATAATCAGCACGGCGAGAGGCGATAAAGATAGCCAGGATCAGGCCTAAAGTCGCACCACTGCCCCCAAGGAAAATAAAGGAGTCCAGCATCGGCTTGGCCCAGATATGGAAGGTCTTACCGGCTGCCAGCGCCGCTTCGACGGAACCATATTGCTGATAGGTCGCGATATTTTCCAGCGCCCACGGCGTCATAATGCCGTTGTCCAGTGCGGTCAGCGCCAGCGCGCCATGAATACCGAAGAACCAGAGCAGTGGAACAAAGATCACATAGGCCCAGCCCACCACGCTACCCAACGATGCCAGTGGGGTTGAGATGGTATCCATAATGATCTGATGGAAGTTGGTGCCCCAGGTATTCAACGCCCAGGCAATAATCCCCATCACGGAAAGAATAATAAAGCCGGGAATTAATGCCGAGAAGGAACGCGATACTGAAGCAGGTACGCTATCGGGCAATTTAATGACCCAATTGCGGCGGACAATAAAGGTAAACATTTCTGCCACCACCAGGCCAATAATAATCCCGGAGATGATATTCGCTCCACCTAACCAGTTTGCGCCAACCGCATAGGCCTCACCGACACTATATGGGGTGACGGTCATAAATGCTGCAACGGATAACAACCCAGCCGCCAGCGCATCGACTTTACGCTCTTCTGCCAGCGCCATGCCAATAAAGAACGGTGCCATTAAAGACATTATCCCTAATGTTCCGTTATATACGTTGCCGCCAATACCTTTCAGGCCATTAAGTGTTTCAATGGTTGAGGCATCCAGGCGAATACCTAAGGAATAAAAAAATGACCCCTCCCCAAAGCTTAGAAAAACGTTGTTAATTAATACAAACATGGCCCCCGCAAGGGTTAACGGCATTAAGCGAATAAAGCCATTTTTGATTGCATTAACGTGTGGCTGCTTTCCTATTTTAACTGCAAAAGGGAGGAGTACCTTTTCAAGCGATGCAATAACATTACTCATAGAAAAATACCCTTAAAAACCGCAATTTAAATATTGCGGTATTGATTTATGAAATAACTCTTTGACGGGAAAATTTAAAATAAATTAATTTGCTGCGGCTTTTTTAATCGCTGCAACCGCAGCCTTAAGCACGCCTAAACCATCGACTTTGCCATAAAGCAGCGAGTCAATTACTTCAACCGGTTTGTTGGGTAACAAACGCTGGATTTCGGGCAACATATAAGCAATCTGCGGCCCTAATAACACGACATCGGCATTCTGACCTTTTTCACCAGCCAGTGTTTCTGGAAATGCTTCAATAATGACCGGAACTTCATATTTTTCTGCCTGTGCGCGCATTTTTGATACCAGTAAAGAGGTAGACATGCCCGCAGAACAAAACAGATAAATGTGTTTCTTTTCCATAAAACTGCCCTCATCGACGATTATCTGTCAGCCAGACACTCCGCAAGCCTTAACCTGCTTCCATGCTCTGGGTAACTTGCGAAACCAACATGACTTTTTTTGTGGCTGAAAGGAGTATACGGTATAGACCTGAGCAATAGTATTTCTTTGACCTTATAAATTGTTTCTCCTTGACCTGTGGTTATGACCCTCTTCACATTTCGGGCAAATAATTCGCGAAGATAATTAAGAACTCAGGCCAAAAAAAACCGGCGCAATGGCCGGTTTCCGTTGTTACTCAAGCTTTCAGACGAATTGATTACTTCGCAGCCTGTGGATCAGTGTCGTATTCAGCACAGGTCTGATAACCGGAGTTGATGACATGTCCGGTATCATCTAACGCGACAAAGTAGGTTTCTGCTTTACCATCACGTTGACCCAGGATGTAGGTCTGGCAAGTACCGCGAGCATGGATCATGCTCACTTCAGACGAAGGTTTACCCGCAATTTGTGCAACCTGCGCCCGGCTCATGCCTTTTTTGACGTCTTTCACCACAGGCTGTACAAACTGGTCTTTGGTACGATCATAAGCCGTACAACCCGCCAGCATGGTTAATACCGCCGCTGCACTCAGAATTCCTGCCATATTCTTGTTCATATTCCGTCCTCTTGTTTATCAGCGTGTTAGATAAGCCTGGAATACATTGGGCGCTTTTTCAAGCCCGTGAACGAAACGGCTCCGCTTTCAGAGGATTCCTGTATGACGTTTTAACCACCATTCAGCCCGCTGTCGCTTGTCGTTTCAGTAGCAACGGGTTAGCTTTAAGGAAGTTTTGTCTTTTCTGTCTGGAGGGGTTCAATGACATTGCAACAACAAATAATAAAGGCGCTGGGCGCAAAACCGCAGATTAATGCTGAAGAGGAAATTCGTCGTAGTGTCGATTTTCTGAAAAGCTACCTGCAAACTTATCCGTTCATTAAATCACTGGTGCTCGGGATCAGCGGCGGTCAGGACTCCACGCTTGCCGGAAAGCTGTGCCAGATGGCGATTAATGAGCTGCGCCAGGAAACTGGCAACGAATCACTGCAATTTATTGCCGTACGCCTGCCCTATGGTGTTCAGGCCGACGAACAAGATTGCCAGGATGCCATTGCCTTTATTCAACCGGATCGCGTATTAACCGTTAATATCAAGGGCGCGGTATTGGCCAGCGAACAGGCATTGCGGGAAGCAGGCATTGAACTGAGCGATTTTGTCCGTGGCAATGAAAAAGCGCGTGAGCGGATGAAAGCACAATATAGCATTGCGGGTATGACCAGCGGTGTCGTGGTGGGCACCGATCATGCAGCAGAAGCCATTACCGGATTCTTCACTAAATATGGTGACGGCGGTACAGACATTAATCCGCTGTATCGTCTCAACAAACGTCAGGGTAAACAGTTACTGGCGGCATTAGGTTGCCCGGAACACCTTTATAAGAAAGCGCCAACGGCCGATCTGGAAGATGATCGCCCTTCTCTGCCAGATGAAGTGGCACTCGGCGTGACCTATGACAATATCGACGACTATCTGGAAGGGAAAAACGTACCTGAACAGGTCGCCAGAACAATAGAGAACTGGTATCTGAAAACCGAACATAAACGCCGTCCGCCAATTACCGTTTTCGATGATTTCTGGAAAAAGTAATAATTTGCACATAATGGTTTGTGCGAAAAAGAGTAATTTGTTCACGCCGGATGCGGCGTGAACGCCTTATTCGACCTACAAAACTATGCAAATTCAATATATTGCAGGAGTCGAATAGGCCTGACAGGCGTAGCACGTCAGACGGTGTAACCTTTGTCATCGACCCGCCTCTTTTTTAATCGCTCCCCGCCTGTTACACTGGATAGATAACCAGCATTCGGAGTCAACAGTGGTACGGCGTTTAACTTCTCCGCGGCTCGAATTTGAAGCTGCGGCAATTTATGAATATCCCGAACATTTACGTTCATTCCTTAATGACTTACCCACCCGACCAGGGGTGTATCTGTTTCATGGCGAAAGTGACACCATGCCGCTCTATATCGGCAAAAGCGTTAATATCCGCAGTCGGGTGCTTTCTCATTTACGCACCCCGGATGAAGCCGCCATGCTACGGCAATCCCGGCGAATTAGCTGGATCTGCACCGCAGGCGAAATCGGCGCTCTGCTCCTTGAAGCGCGATTAATCAAAGAACAACAGCCGCTGTTTAATAAACGGTTGCGCCGCAATCGCCAGCTCTGTGCCCTGCAATTAAATGAAAAGCGCGTCGATGTGGTGTATGCCAAAGAGGTGGATTTTTCACGAGCCCCCAACCTGTTTGGCCTGTTTGCCAATAGGCGCGCAGCTTTGCAAGCATTGCAGAGCATCGCTGATGAACAAAAACTTTGTTATGGCCTGTTGGGACTGGAACCGTTAAGTCGCGGTCGTGCATGTTTTCGTTCAGCGCTAAAACGTTGCGCCGGAGCATGCTGCGGTAAAGAGAGCCATGAGGAACATGCGCTACGCTTGCGCCAGTCTCTGGAGCGTTTGCGGGTGGTGTGTTGGCCTTGGCAAGGTGCGGTGGCACTGAAAGAACAGCACCCGGAAATGACTCAATATCATATTATTCAAAACTGGCTGTGGCTGGGGGCGGTTAATTCGCTGGAAGAAGCGACAACGTTAATTCGGACACCCGCCGGGTTTGATCACGACGGTTATAAAATTCTTTGTAAGCCGCTGCTTTCCGGTAACTATGAAATTACTGAACTTGATCCGGCGAATGACCAGCGAGCCAGTTGATTTCACTGAACAACAGTTTACCTTGCGGTTGTAAAAGCCGCAGGGTGTGCCTGCCATCGAACCAGCACGCGCCCTGGTCGGTAGTGAGCAATTTATCGCCCAGTTGCCACGCCCCGTTAATCACAAACACCACCCCGCCGCGTGAGCCAAAGGTAGTAAACGTACGTTCGGCAATTCTGACTTTCGCCTTACAGACATCCAGGCGTGTCATGATGTTGAAATCCATCGACATCTGCCCTTCCGTCAGTTTCGCTTTTACCACCTGGTCCGCTGCAAAGGCAAAAGGCTGTAACGGTTTTAAGGTATGGTTAAAGCGGTCTGCGCTTTCAAGGAGCATCTCGCCGCCTTCCAGCAACGTCACTATCCTTTCCATGCCGGGAAACAAAGAAAACTCCCCATTCGCCGCGATGGATGCAATGCTGGCACGCCAGTAAAAATCACGTTTTGCCGGTGGGAAAGTGCAAATTTCGCGCGTTTCACCGGCAGCATTTCGCCACAGATTCACCGACATTTTACGCATATCAAAGTATTCCATACTCGCTCCCGGCCCGTTCTTTTCATTGTTATCGTTCAGGTAACCGTGGATGGTTATCGGCAACTCGGGTGATTTACGTTAGTGGTGATCAGGCTTTTTTTACAACTGTTTGAGAAGAGAAAAGAAAACCGCCGATCCTGTCCACCGCATTACTGCAAGGTAGTGGACAAGACCGGCGGTATTAAGTTTTTTGGCTGAAAGATTATTCAGCAGTTGCAGGCATTTTACCTTTTGCCGCTGGACGTTCTGTCAGACGCTTCTCAAAATTAGCATTAAATTGCTTTTTCTGTTCCGGCGTCAGGATGTTGTAAATTTTGTTCTGGGTTTCCATGTGCGCCAGCATGTTAGCTTTGCGCTGTTCTTCCATTTTTGCGATCTGCGCTTCAGCTTTTGCTTTATCGAAGGTATCGCTGGCAATGATGTCATGCATTGCGCGGCGTTCTTCCAGCGGCGGACGTTTCATCTGGTCACGCTGGCCTTTCATGATTTCGCGGATCTGCTGTTTCTGCCCGTCGGTCAGGTTCAGGTCTTTGAACATCATGTCCTGATGCGGACCGAACTTGCCTTTGTGGTGCATCATCGGCTTCGCGTCAGCCGGTGCTGCGGTAGTGGTGTCTGCGGCATGGGCCAGGTTAGCCGCGCCAAGAGCCAGGGTAGAGGCAACAAACAGTGCAGTTAATTTACGCATATTCTATATCCTTCCTTTCAGTTATTTATTACGGCTTTCTTAAGTAGCGTGCCGTGTTGACGAGATTAACTTTACTGACTTTAGCGTCAATTAATCAGAGCAACGGTAAAACAATGAAAGTGTAAAAAACACTTTTGCGCCAATTATGGAGAAAAAAAGAAAATTTGATGGAGAGTGATGAGAGAATATTACAACACGATGATTTTGCAGAGATTATGAAGAACTATACCGGATGACTGGTGATAAATAAAGCAAATAACCAGGATTAATCTGTATTAATTTATAAGAAAGCAACTTAATACCCGCAGAATGATTTCTGCGGGTAAGTATTAGCTTATTTTTTCGAGCATTAATCCCGCGCGTAATCCCAACGCTACCAACGGATTAGGGAATAACACATACTCTACATCATGGGTTACGGTAAAACGTTCCTCTCCGTCCTGCGCCAGCAATGTTCCTTTCTCAAACGGCATAAAATTCAGCGTGTCACTTGCCATATGCATTTCGAAGGACGGCGAGTGGCGAGTAATTTGCGAAACCACCCGATAACGGAGCGGCGGTGTTCTCACGATACCGACACTCTCACCAGATAGCAGCGCAGCAATTGCGCTGGCAGTTACTGCAAACTGGCGAAGATCGTTTTGCCCAAAGGGCAACGCTTTGCCAAGTTCCAGCGTACAGGCCAGCGCGCCAAAATGTCTGGCGCTGAAATGGGTAAACGTACCACCAGGCTCCTGATGGAACACCAGCGCCTCCAGCCCCGCCGCACCCAGCCACGTCAGAAATTTCTCGTCCCAGGGAATGTCGCGTTGCGGTAATACACCGAACTGAGGATGCAAGGAGCCACGAATTGCGGTATGTAGATCAAGGTGCCAACGCACAGATTCTTTGCCCTGGTCATAAAAATCTTCCAGGCACTGTTCCAGTTCGCGCGCCCGACAGGTTTCTCCGCTTTCAGCAAATAGCTGCCAACGACCGCCAAACATTCGGTTCATATCGCTATGGCAATAACGTTTCCCTTGCTTCAGCGCAGGAGGATCCCCGAGGATCACCAGCAACCGCCAACGTAACGGGATCTCGCCGTGAGATATCGCGCCAAGCAACGCGTCCAGCATCTCCACAGGTGCCGTCTCATTACCGTGTATTCCCGCTGAAATCACCAGTGCGCCTTGCGGTGGCGTTAATGGCGTCAGTTCCAGCACACCATCGCCCAGCCAGCGCCAGCGAACGCCGTTGATTTCTCGCTCGGTGATAACCGGTTTTTTACCCGTTAAGGTCAGAGCAAGAAAATTATCCATTGCCCCCTCCCTCGCGCTGGAACGGATAAACCGAACCGAGATTCAGTAATTGGCTCAATACATCCAGTGCTTCCCGCCCTTCGCGCAGCAATTGCGGGTCGGCCAGATCGGCAGCAGTAAGGCGATCGCGGTAGTAACGATCCACCCAGTCATTGAGCGCATTAAACAGCGTATCGTTCATCATCACCGCCGGATTCACCGCCCGGCGTTCTTCTTCTGTCAATACCACCCGCAACCGCAGGCACGCCGGGCCGCCGCCATTCGCCATGCTTTCACGTAAATCAAAGACTTTTAGTTCGCTAATCGGGTTGTCAGCGGCAAGGAGTTCATTGAGATAACCCCATACTCCGGAGTGTTCCCGACACTCCTGAGGCAGCACCAACATCATGGAACCATCATCGCGGCTCAACAGTTGGCTGTTAAACAGATAGGTAGACACCGCATCCGACACGGAAACCTGAGTTGCCGGAACTTCTATCGCCATAAAACCGTTCACCCGCGCACGCAGGTTTGCCAGTAACTGTGACTGGCGAGCGAACGCCTGTTGGTGGCAAAACAGCACCTGGCGGTTACTCACGGCAATCACGTCATTATGAAAAACGCCCTGGTCGATAACGTCCGGGTTTTGCTGGGCGAAAATCACCTGTTGGGGATTCACCTGATTAAGCCTTGCCACCGCCTCGCTGGCTTCGCGAGTCTGTCGCGCCGGATAACGGGAAGGCCGGGTATCATTGCCTTCTTCTCGCCCGTAGACAAAAAGTTGCATACCCGGCTCACCGTAATGACCGCCGAGACGATTGTGGTTTGCCGCCCCCTCATCACCGAGCAACGCTACCTGCGGCAACGCCGAATGAACGCTAAATTTCTCTTCGTCGTTAAAAATCGCTTTTAAAAGTGATTCGGTGACGTGCGCTTCCAGCGAGCGGTGAAATTTATTGTTCAGGTTGGCAACGGTGAGATGCACTTTGCCATCCAGCGTATCGGCAGATGGCGCGATCGTTGCCGCATTGGCTACCCACATTGGCGAAGCGGAACTGACGCTGGAAAGCCAGTGCGGTGCCTGGCGTGCAACTTTTTCCAGTACCTGCTCATCGCTACCACTGAATCCCAACTGACGCAGCACCGGAATAAACGGACGCTCGTGCGGCGGGATCACGGCCTGGGGGAATCCCGCATCGGCAAGGGCTTTCATTTTCAGTAAGCCCTGTTTTGCCGCCTGTCGCGGGTTAGACACCTGAAAACGGTGACGGGTAGAGGCTTCATTACCAAACGACAGGCCAGCGTAATGATGCGTCAGCCCTACCAGCCCGTCGAAATTAACTTCCCAGGCGTTCATCGCACCACCTCATCGGAAAAATCCAGCCCGGGGTTAAGCGTTGCGGGCAAAGTTAACGAGTCCGACTCCAGGCTCGCCATAGGCCATGCGCAGTAATCTGCGGCATACCAGGCGCTGGGGCGATGGTTACCGGATGCACCAATGCCGCCGAATGGCGCGGTACTGGCAGCACCAGTAAGCGGTTTGTTCCAGTTAACAATCCCCGCCCGCGCCTCCAGCAACAGTTGATCGAATTTTTCCCGCTCGGGGGAAACCAGACCGCAAGAGAGTCCGAAGCGAGTGTTATTCGCCATTAGAATCGCTTCCTCGAAAGAATCATAACGCCAGACGCGCAATAACGGTCCGAACACCTCTTCATCTGGTACGCCAGCAACGCCTGTCATTTCAATGATCCCCGGCGTCAGCAACGATGTCTCTGATTGTAATAAGCGCGGCGCAAGCAGGGTTCGTCCGCCCATCGCTTCCAGTTGCTGCCAGGCAGTAACCACCTGCTGTGCGGCCTGTTCAGAAATCAGCCCGCCAATAAACGGCTGCGGTTCGTCATCCCAGTTGCCCGGCGTTAATCGCTGGCTGACGGCAACCAGACGAGCAAGAAACGCATCGCCCTGCGCTCCGCTTTTGAGCAATAAACGGCGGGCGCAGGTGCAGCGTTGCCCGGCTGTGACAAACGCCGACTGAATGGTCAGATGGACAGCCGCGTCGATATCCGCCACCTCATCGATAATTAGCGGATTATTACCGCCCATCTCAAGGGCGAGAATTTTCTCCGGCTGACCGGAGAGCTGGCGATGCAGCTGGTAGCCGGTATTGGCGCTACCGGTAAACAGCAAACCGTCGAGATCCTCCAGCGCACTCAGCGCCTGACCCGTTTCACGCCCGCCCTGCACCAGGTTCAGTACGCCCGGCGGCAAGCCAGCCTGCTGCCATAAACGCATTACCGCTTCGCCACTCCACGGTGTCAGTTCGCTGGGTTTAAAGATAATGGTGTTACCTGCCAGCAATGCCGGAACGATATGTCCGTTCGGCAAATGACCAGGGAAATTATACGGCCCAAACACCGCCAGCACGCCGTGCGGGCGATGTCGCAGGCTCGCCGCACCGTCCGGCATTTCACTACGCTGCTCGCCGGTACGAACGTGATACGCCTTAATTGATATCGCGATTTTATTGATCATCGCCGTCACTTCGGTTGCCGCTTCCCAGCGCGGCTTACCCGTTTCTCTGGCAATAATCGCGGTTAATTCGGCTTTATTGCTTTCCAGCAATCCGGCAAAGCGTTCGACAACGACCTGACGTTCAGCCAATGAGAGCCGCGCCCAGCGCGGAAACGCCGCACGGGCTGCCCGACAAGCCTGTTCGACCTGAGCGGCATCGGCATCATTGCCTTGCCATAACACCTCGCCCGATACCGGATTACGCTTCACACGCGATGCGCCCTGGCCCGTTATCCAGTCACCGTTAATCCATAAAGTCATGCTGTTTTCTCCTCTGCGCACAGGCGCACCAGACGAACGCGATCCCCTGCGTGGCATTTGAGGGCATCCAGTTGTGCGGCGGTTAAAATCAAACGCTCGGTTGCCGGATCGGTACGCGCCAGCACCACGCGGAAATGGTGATAATTTTCATTGGCGACCAGGCAGGCCGGAAAATCGCCCTGCGCAGGCTGCCCTTCTGCCACTTCCACCAGCCGACTTTTACGGATGGCGCGCACGCGGTCGATGTCACACTCAAGCGTTGGCCCGCCGTCGAAGATGTCGATATAGTTGCGGTAACGAAAACCTTCTTTCTCCAGCACCGCGCGGGCAGGCGCGGTTTGCGGATGTACCTGACCGATGACGTCCTGGGCTTCCTGGGATAAAAAGTGGGTATAGATCGGATGTTTCGGCATCAGTTCTGCAATAAATGCCTTTTGCCCGGTGCCGCAGAGAAAATCGGCGCGGCTAAAATCCATCGAAAAGAAGCGTTTACCGAGGCTTTGCCAGAACGGTGAATAGCCGTGTTCGTCAATCACCCCGCGCATTTCAGCAACCACTTTGTCATTAAACTTGTCGCGAAAAGCCGCCATAAACATAAAGCGCGATTTCGACAGCAAATAGCCGTTGCCCTCTTTGCGCCAGTCCGGGTCGAGAAACAGCGTGCACAGCTCGCTGCTGCCGGTGTGATCGTTACTGAGAAACAGCGTCGGCAATGCGTTATAGACATTCAGCTCTTTTGAGGCGTGAACCAACGTGCCGACGCGATAGTTGTACCAGGGATCGTTCAGCCCAACCGCCACCTCAATGGCACAAATCCCCGCCACGGTGCCTGTCTCGCTATCTTCCAGCACGAACACATAGCCCTGCTCACTTTTGGGCAGTTCGCCTTGCCAGGTTTTGATTGCCCTTTCGATACGCGCCGAAAGCGTGGCTTCATTGGCGGGAAGCGACGTCAGGCCGCCGCCCGTTTTGCTGGCAAGCTGCATCAGCGCCGAGACATCTGATCGCTCAACGGGACGGATGACCATCATGATGAACCTCGGCTAACAAAGTGTTCGCAAGCAGCTGCAAAGCGATCCAGTCCGGTCGTCACCTCTTCTTCGCTGACATTGAGCGAGGCGCAAAACGCACCACGTTGCCACCCGCAATCAGTACCATCACGCCTGCTTTCGCCGCTTCCTGAGAGATCTGTTTCGCTTGCCCGGCGTAATCGGCATTCAGTACACAGCCAATCAGCAAACCTAAGCCGCGAACTTCACTGAACAAACCATAGCGGTGATTAATAGTATTAAGACGCTCAACAAACCAGTCGTGACGCTGTTTAACGCCATTAAGCATCTCTGGTGTGTTGATGAGCTCCAGCACTTTGCCTGCCACCGCCGAGGCCAGCGGATTACCGCCATAGGTGGTGCCATGAGTGCCAACGGTCATCATGCGGGCGCACTCTTCGGTTGCCAACAACGCACCGACCGGGAAACCGCCGCCCAGCGCTTTGGCGGTAGTTAACAGATCAGGCGTCACGCCGTAGTGCATATAGGCATACAGTTCCCCGGTGCGCCCGACGCCGGTTTGTACTTCATCAAAAATCAACAGCGCATTGTGGCGGTTACATCACGCAGACCTTGTAAAAACGCGTTGCTGGCTGGCACCACACCGCCTTCCCCCTGGATGGGTTCGACAATCACCGCACAGGTAGAGTCGTCAATCAGCGCGCTGGCAGAGTTAATATCGTTATATGCAGCATGACGAATATCCGCCGGCAGTGGCGCAAAATCCTGTGAATAGGCTGGCTGCCCACCCGCACTGACAGTAAACAGCGTGCGACCATGAAACGCATTTTTGAACGCCACGATGCCGCTCTTATGGCTGGCGGAGGGGGGGGGGGGGGGAGTATGTCGCGGCAGGGGAAAG
>OBVD01000463.1_pt1 | contig 29497 bp, 21 predicted proteins | sample 1495031 | NCBI WGS metagenome assembly OBVD01 (sample SAMEA2579967, study PRJEB22360) | human gut metagenome
CCCGGCGGGCGCCTGGCCGGCGCGTTTTCGCGTAGCGGCGACGTGCCGGTTGGAGCGAGCGTGATCGAGGTGCTGCGCGTGGGCGTTCCCTCTGCCGTGCAGATGGCGGTGGTGAACCTGTCGTACGCGCTGGTCACCGGGTTGCTGAACCGCTACGGCACCGACGTGGCCGCCGCTGCCGGCGTCGGCCTGCAGATCAGCACCATCGCGGGACTGCCGTGCTGGGCCATCGGCCAGGCCATCACCACGGCGGCGGCGCAGAACGCAGGCGCGGGCGAGCTGCGCCGGGCCCGCGACGTGGCGCGCATCGGCGCCACGTTCAACGTGAGCGTGATCGTGGGCGTGCAGATCGCGGTGCAGTTGCTGGCGCCGGCGCTGGTGGTCGCGTACGGCCTGACCGAGCCGTTCACGATGGATACGGCCGTGCTGTACCTTCGCATCACGTGCAGCGTGAACGGGCTGTTCTACGCGGCCATGTACAGCTTCGACTCGTTCGCATTGGGGGCGGGCACGCCGCGGCTCGTGTTGGCGAACTCGCTGATCGACGCGTTCGTCGTGCGCTTCGGCCTGGCGTTTCTGCTGAGCGGCGTGCTGGGCTTCGGCTACGTGGGCATCTTCGTCGCCCAGGCGGCGTCGCCCGTGATGCCGGCGCTCATCGGCGCCCTCTACCTGCGCCACTGGACGCGCACACGGGACGTGTAGGGGGGAGGTAACTCGAAACCGTTGTCGCCCGAAACGTGCGCTTTTGAGCGAAAAAACGCACGTTTCGGGCGACAACGGCAATCGGGAGCAGGGCGCGACGCGTTAGTCGATCCCTCGGCGTGCTGGCTGGGCGGCGCCGAGGGCCGGCTTCGTCAGCGCTTGTTGAACGGCACGATGGTGGCGGGGATGCCGCCCTTCATGACGAGTTTCGGCTCGCCTTCGATGAGCGGCCGGAAGTACGCGACCGCTTCCGGCGTAATGCCCTGGTAGTTCGGCAGGATCCACTCGGCGGGGAAGCGTTTGACGAAATTGGCGAACTCGCTTGCGGGACCGGCGAACAGCTCGGCCTCGTAGCGGCCCTCGGCTGCGGCCTCCGGGTTGCGGCGGATGCCCACCACCTGGCCGGTGAAGGCGGGGTCGGCGCTGCGCATGTGGGCGCTCATTCCCAGGTCGTAGGCCTCGGTCACGTCCACGAGGCTCTGCGCGAAGTTGCTGGAGCGCGCCGCGCGCGACAAATCCTGCACCACGCCGCGCGGCACGATGCCCGTGTCGACAATCATTTGCTTGACCGTTTGCGCCGCCCCGCCCAGCACGGCGTGGGCGAACCCGTCGTGCGCAGTATCGCCGGCGGACAGGTAGGTGCCGTCGGCGTAGCGCGCACCCTCGGACACTACGATGTAGCACGAGCCGGTCGCCTCGAACTTCGCGCGCACTTCGGCGAGAAACGCGTCGCGGTCGAAGGCGACCTCGGGCAGCACCAACAAATCGACGTCGCCGGTGATGCAGCAGCTCCCGCCAGCCAGCCCGCGTCGCGCCCCATCACTTCCAGCACGAACACCTCGGGGCGCGTGTACGCGTCGTAGTCGAGGCGCGTCGCGTGCGTGATCTGGCAGGCCACCTTCGCCGCGCTGGGGAAGCCGGGGCAGTGGTCCACCGGTACCAGGTCGTTGTCCACGGTTTTCGGAATGCCGATGAAGCGCTTGCTCGGCGCGTTCTCGGCCGCCCATTCGGCCAGCGCGTCCACGGTGTCCATGGAGTCGTTGCCGCCGATGTAGAACATGGTTTCGATGTCGTGCGCGTCCATCACGTCGGCGAGGCGGCGGAAATCGGCCTCGTCGTCGCGCTTCAGCTTGTAGCGGCACGTGCCCAGCGCCGACGAGGGCGTCTGCCTCAGCAGCTCCAGGTCGTGCTCGGAAAGGTCGGTGAGGTCGTACAGCTGGTCGGCCAGCACGCCCTCGATGCCGTGGATGCCGCCCAGCACGCGGTCGTAGAGCGGGTTCAGCTGGTTCGCGCGGATGACGCCGGCCAGGCTGGCGTTGATAACGGCGGTGGGCCCGCCGGATTGTGCAACAAGGCAGGTGCTCATGGGTCGATGCTCCTGTTCTCTCTGATCGCTTTGACGCATGCGCACCAGTATGATGCTGCCCAGGACGTGCGGCAAACTTTTTCTTGCCTTCTCCATTGGAGGAGCGTAGGATACATACCGTTGGTATGTAACGTGATGGAGAGGAAGGCCGATGGCCCGCAACAAGCATCCCGAGGAGACGGTGAACCTCATCCTCGACGTGGCCTTGGCCTTGTTCTTCGAGAAAGGGTACGACAATACCAGCATTCAGGACATCATCGATGGGCTGGGCGGCTTGACGAAGGGGGCGGTGTACCACCACTTCAAGTCGAAGGAAGACATCCTGTCGGCTGCGCTCGACCGCGACAACCAAGCGCTGTTCGACGAGCTTCGCCGCATCCGCGACGACGGCCGCATGACCGGTGCCGAGAAGCTGCAGGCGCTGTTCGCGGCATCCATCACCGGGCCGCAGATGGACATGTGGGCCAAGGCGGCCCCCGACGTGGATCCGGTGAAGAACGCGCGTTTGCTGGGCCTGCAGTACCAGGCGGTGCTCCAGGAGACGGTACCCGATTTCGTGTTGCCCATCGTGGAGCAGGGGGTGCGCGACGGCAGCATCCAAACCGATCGTCCGCGCGAGTTCAGCGAGGTCATCGTGCTGTTGGCGAACCTTTGGGTCAGCCCCATGTTCCGTTCCGCCACCGCCGAGGAGCTGCGTGCGCGCGTCGATTACTACCTCGATATCGTGAAGGCGCTGGGCGGCCTGTCCCTGGAAGTAGGCGGGCTGGCGACCATCCTCGAGGGGTATCGCAGCCAATTTCACGAAAGGCTTGATGCTATGAGCTCGTAAATACGTACGAATGTTTCACGTGAAACATTCCGGCAGCACGAAAGCGGGCAAGGGAAGGTCGAGCGAGCGGATGTTCCCGGCTGTCGTTGTGAGCGAGCGCGGCGAGTCGAAGGGCCCCGCTCGGGATGACGGCGCGTGCTTGCGGTTTCCTCTTGCGATGTCTTAGCGAACCCTGGTTGCCTGGCAACCTTCTTTTTTACCCAATATACATACCGACTGAATGTATGTAAAAGAAAGGAACAATCATGAACACCCTGCTCAACCGATCGTTCGTTTCGGTGATCTTCGCGCAGATTGCTTCGTTGTTCGGCGATGCCGTGCTGCGCTTCGCCCTGCCGCTGTACGTGCTGAACCAAACGGGCTCGGCGGCGCTCATGGGCGCGGTGTCGGCTTGCGCGTGGATCCCCTACATCGTGCTGACGCCCATCGGAGGGGTTGCGGCCGACCGCGTGAACAAGCGGCGCATCATGGCGGCGCTCGATATCCTTCTGGCTGCGACGTGTGCGGCGTTTCTCGCACTCGACGGCGTCATCGACCTCGTCGGCCTGTGCATCTGCGCGCTCATCGTCCTGTACGCCGCGCAGAGCGTGTACCAGCCCACCGTGCAGGCGGCGGTGCCGTTCATCGTCCCGCGCGACGGCATCGTGCGCGCCACCGCCATCGTCAGCCAGATCAGCGCGCTTTCGGGCCTCGTGGGCCCGGTGCTGGGCGGCTTGCTGTTCGGCCTGTTCGGCATCGAGCCGGTGGTGTTCGTGTCGGGAGCGGCGTTCGCGGTTTCTGCCGTGCTCATCGTCACCGTGGTGCGCATCCCGCGCGACGCCATCGAGCGCAGCGGCGTGGGCGTGGTGCGCACGGTGGCGAACGACATCGTCGAGAGCTTCGCGTTTCTGCGCCACGAACGCACGGTCATCCTCAAGGTGATCTTCCTGGTGGCGGGCATCAACGTCACGCTGACGGCGTTCATCCTCATCGGCGCGCCGGTTGTGATCACGCAGATCCTGGGTCTGCCGAACCAGTACATGGGCTTCGCCGAGGGTGCGCTGGCGTTGGGCGGTTTGGCGGGCGGCGTCTCGGTGGGCGTGTTCGCCGGGCGTTTGCGTCTCAGCCGCGCGCCGCTGTTCCTGCTGGTGGCGGCCTTGGGGTTGCTGCCCATCGCCGTGGTGCTGGGCGTGCCGATGGACGCGATGCTGGCGTACGGCATCGTGGTAGCGGGCCTGTTCGCATCCATGGCGTGCGCCACGATGTTCAGCATCCAAGCCATCTCGTTCGTGCAGCTCGAGACGCCCGGCCACCTGGTGGGGAAGGTGATCGCGCTTACCATGTCGCTGGCGAACTGCGCGCAACCCGTGGGGCAGCTCATCTACGGCGGCCTGTTCGACGCGCTGCGCGGCAACCTCGTGCCGGTGGCGCTGGGCACGGCGGCCATCGCATTCGTCATCGGTTTGGTTACGTTCCGCGTGCTGAGGAAGGGCTTGGCCGAGCTGCAAGCAGCCGTGCCGGGGGCCGCAGATGCGCGGTGAAAACCCTGATTTTTGGCAGTTTTCGACGGGATTCTGCCGTCTCTTTCTGAACTCGTTGCTTTATGCCGAGACAGAGCTTTTGCCTGGATGTATCGGGTCTGGTTAGGGGGCCGGACGCGGAAAGGCCGAAGGGCGCGGGCTTTCTCGATGACAGAATCGCGTCGATTCCTGCCGGAATTTCCCGTTTCCTATGCGCTGCCTGGTTTCGCGGGGTGTTGAGCGGTTCGTGTGCCGCGGGTTCCTCGATTGGCCGGAATTCGGGATCCGCAAGAGGCGCGTGCTTGCGGCATGCGAGGGCGCGGACCCTCGCGGCTCTAGTCCACCCCGCGCAGCTGAGCGCCCGGCACGACGGCCTGCAGCTCGGGCAGCAGTGCCCGCAGGTCGTCGGGGTCCCATGCGTGGAAGCGACCTTCGCCGCCCAGCACGCTGTCCGCGTCGATGAAGCTTTGCAGGTGCCACGCTTGTACGCCTTCGATCCACGCAGCCAGCGCGCGCAGGTCGTCGGCGGTGTGCAGCTCGCGCACCACGGTGGTGCGCACCTCGTAGGGGACCGCGCCCGAACGCAGGAAGTCGAGAGACTCCTGCACCGGCGCGAGGTCGAACGCGGGGACGCCGACGGTTTCGGCGTAACGCTCTGGCGCGTTCTTCACGTCCGTGGCCACATAATCCACAAGGCCTTCCTCAACAAGCGCGCGCAAGCGGCCGGGGAAGCTGCCGTTCGTGTCCAGCTTCACGGCGAACCCCAGCTCGTGCACGCGAGTGCAGAACTCATCGATACCGGACTGCAGCAACGGTTCACCGCCTGTGATGCACACGCCGTCGAGCAGCCCCTGGCGTTTGCCGAGGAACGCGAAGAGCTCGTCGATCGATAGGGCGCTGCTGTCCGCGGCCGCGCCATCGCGCCCCGCCTCGCCCGTCACCAAGTCGGCGTTGTGGCAGAACGGGCAACGGAAGTTGCAGCCCGGCGTGAATACCGTGGCCGCGGTCTTGCCCGGGAAATCGAGCAGCGTGAGCTTCTGCAAGCCGGCGATGCGCATGGCTCAGGCTCCTTCGCCGCCGAGGGCGGCGACTGGTTCCGCGCCCGCGACCGGGTCCGTCTGCCTGCCGGCATCCGTGCCGGCGCATCCGCCGTCGTCCGCGGCATCCGTGCGCCCGTCCCCGCTCGCATCGCCACGTGGTCCCGGATGCGCTTTGCCGCTTATCTCTTCGATGTCGATGGCCCACACGGACGTGTGCGGCCCTTCCTTCTCCATCGCTTTCCCGATGCTGCGCTTTGCCTCCGGCACGTACTTCATGCAGAGATCCACCAGCGCATGTTTGAACTCGGTCGCTTCGACGACCTCGCGGACGCGGCCGAATGTTATGGCCGACCGGAAGCTGGTCGAGAAATCGCCGTCTTCGAAGAACGCTTCGACGCCCGTCACCGCTGTCGCGCACACGCGATCGTCGCGACGAAAATCGACCGTCTTGTGCCCGCCCTCGTTTGTGGCGTGGAAGTACAGCGTATCGCCTCGCCGCACGAAGGAGAGCGGCACGCCGTAGGGCATGCCGTCATCGTCCACGGTGGACACGATGGCGAACTCGGCGGCGTCGAGTACGGCCAGCGCCTCGTCGCGCGGCATCGCGCGCTCGGCTCGGCGCAGGGGGAAGCGGGTCATGGCGGATGCTCCTTCTAGTTGGTTGCGCAGGGGTCTATCATAATCCCGCTGCGCCCTGCGATCAAACGCGTTGCCGCTCGCCGAAAGCTTCGGCGTCGGGCATCTGCAAAACGGCCCGCGCGGTGCTTTGTTCTAAACCCGCAGGTCGCTTTTCGAAGAGCTCCATCGAGCGCTCGTGCAAAACCCCAGATGGCAAAATCTACCATATATAGTTGTGTATTGTGGAGGCATATTCAACATATGGATTACAATCATTGACTGGCCCGGTGGACGCTGCTAGGGTGTTTGAAACCGCATGCGAGGCGCGGAACGGTTGGCAGTCGCCGCGCAAACGAAGCGAATCCACAGCAAAAGGAGCAAGCATGTACGAGGTCCAGAAGCGCGACGGAAAGATCGCGGAATTCGATATAGCCAAAATCTCAAGCGCTATCGCCAAGGCGTTCGACGCGTTGGAGAAGCAGTACCATCCGTCCACGATCGACCTTCTGGCCCTCAACGTGACCGCCCATTTCGAGCCGCGCATCAAAAACGGCATCATCAGCGTCGAGGACGTGCAGGACAGCGTGGAGGAGGTGCTGTCCACGGCCGGGTACGCCGACGTGGCGAAGTCCTACATTCTGTACCGCAAGCAGCGCGAGAAGGTGCGCAACGCCAACGCCACGCTGCTGGACTATAAGGATCTCGTGGACCAGTACGTCAAGGTGGAAGACTGGCGCGTGAAGGAGAACTCCACGGTCACGTACTCCGTTGGCGGCCTGATCCTGTCGAACTCGGGCGCCATCACGGCGAACTACTGGCTTTCCGAGATCTACGACGACGAGGTGGCGAAGGCCCATCGCAACGCCGATATCCACCTGCACGACCTGTCCATGCTGACGGGTTACTGCGCGGGCTGGTCGCTCAAGCAGCTCATCCAGGAGGGCCTCGGCGGCGTGCCGGGCAAGATCACGTCGAAGCCGGCCAGCCATCTGTCCAGCCTGTGCAACCAGATGGTGAACTTCCTGGGCATCATGCAGAACGAATGGGCGGGCGCCCAGGCGTTCAGCAGCTTCGACACGTATCTCGCGCCGTTCGTGAAGGCCGACAACCTGACCTACGAAGAGACGAAGCAGTGCGTCGAGTCGTTCGTGTTCGGCGTGAACACGCCTTCGCGCTGGGGCACGCAGGCGCCGTTCAGCAACATCACGCTGGACTGGGTGTGCCCGGCCGACCTGCGCGATCAGCCGGCCATCGTGGGCGGCAAGGAGATGGACTTCACCTACGGCGACTGCAAGGTCGAAATGGATATGGTGAACAAGGCCTTCATCGAGATCATGATCGAAGGCGATGCGAACGGTCGCGGCTTCCAGTACCCAATCCCCACGTACTCCATCACGCGCGACTTCGACTGGAGCGAAACCGAGAACAACCGGCTGCTGTTCGAAATGACCTCGAAGTACGGCACTCCGTACTTCTCCAACTACATCAACTCCGACATGGAACCGTCCGACGTGCGCTCCATGTGCTGCCGCCTGCGCCTCGACCTGCGCGAGCTGCGCAAGAAGTCGGGCGGTTTCTTCGGCAGCGGCGAGTCCACGGGCTCCATCGGCGTGGTCACCATCAACATGCCGCGCCTGGCCTATCTGTCCGCCGACGAAGCCGACTTCTACCGTCGACTCGACCATCTCATGGACGTCTCCGCGCGCTCGCTGCACACGAAGCGCGAAGTGGTCACGCGCCTGCTGGATGCGGGCCTGTACCCGTACACGAAGCGCTACCTGGGCACGTTCGAGAACCACTTCTCCACGATCGGCCTGGTGGGCATGAACGAGGCGTGCCTGAACGCGCAATGGCTGCGCGCTGACATGACGCAGGAGCCGGCGCAGGCGTTCACGAAGGACGTGCTCAACCACATGCGCGCCCGTCTGGCCGACTACCAGGAGCAGTACGGTGACCTGTACAACCTCGAGGCCACGCCGGCCGAGAGCACCACGTACCGCTTCGCCAAGCACGACAAGGAGCAGTTCCCCGACATCATCACGGCCAACGAGCAGGGCAAGCCGTACTACACGAACTCGTCGCATCTGCCGGTGGGCTTCACCGACGACATCTTCAGCGCGTTGGACGTGCAGGACGAGCTGCAGACGCTGTACACGTCCGGCACCGTGTTCCATGCCTTCTTGGGCGAGAAGCTGCCCGACTGGAAGGCGGCCGCCACGCTGGTGCGCAAGATCGCCGAGAACTACAAGCTGCCGTATTACACCATGTCACCCACGTATTCGGTATGCAAGAACCACGGCTACATTGCCGGCGAGGTGTACGAGTGCCCGTGCTGCCACGAGGAGACCGAGGTGTACTCGCGCATCACCGGCTACTACCGCCCGGTGAAGAACTGGAACGACGGCAAGTCGCAGGAGTTCGCCGACCGCGTGGAGTACGACTTGGGGCATTCGCATTTGATGCGCGACGGCGCCGTAGCCGTGACGGCCGCGGCCGAGACCGCCGGGCAGGCGGGCTCGCACGTGACGGTTCCGGGCATCGAGAAAGCCTCTGCGCCCGACCACAGCACGCTTCCCGCAGGCCTCTACCTCATTGCCACGCGGACGTGCCCGAACTGCAAATTCGCCGCAGCTGAAATGGATGCCGCCGGCATCGTCTACGAGGAGCTGCTGGCCGAAGAGAACGTGGAGCTGGCGCAGCGCTACCGCATCATGCAGGCGCCCACGCTGCTGTCCGTGGCCGCCGACGGCTCCGTGGACGTGATCCCGGGCGCCGCCGCCGTGTTCCAGCACGTCAATGCGATGAAAGCGCAGGTGACCGCCTAACCGCCGGCTTCGGTCGGTTTGAAACCAGGGCGTACCCGTCACCACATTCGCGAACGCGGCATCAGCATACCAGCAGCAAGCGCCCAGCAACTTCCGGGCCGGATCGAAGGATCCGGCCCTTTTTTGCGTGCGCGTGCGAGAAGCTGCTCCAGGTTCGACATCGAAAAAAACCTGTTCGAGTGCGAGTGGCATGGTATGTGGCGCGAGCGGATGGCGTAAACAGGTGTGCGGCTGCGAAGGCCGTCTTGCGGATCGGGCAGAGTCGAACCTTGACAAAACGGCATGGGGGGGGGGGTATTCTTTACTTCATTAGTAACAAATTTAGTAGCAATTTCGAAACACTGGGCAGGATGCTCCTCGCCTGGGAAAGGAGGGAGCATGTCCGCACGAACGTCTCGGACGCTGCTCGTAAGATACGTCGGATGGGCGCTTGCGTTGCTTGCGTTCTTCGCCGTTCTGGTGCCTGGGCAGCTTGCGCATGCGGATGTCGAATGGCCGCCTAGCGGCAATAAGCTCAATGCCGAAGTGACCGATTGGTCCATCGTGAAGCCCGACGGAAGCGAGGCCAGCGTGGACAATCCGCTCCAGCAGTCGGCCGGGGAAAACACGCTGAAGGTTTCTTGGAAGCTTCCCCAGGGTACTACGGTGAGTAAAGGCGACTGGTTCCAGATCAATGCACTCGATGTGCCGGATGGCCACTACAAGCCTTTCCGATTCGAGAGTATGAATGAGTGGATACCGCTGGAGGTTGGCGGCAAGGTCGTCGGCCATTGGAGAGCGACTGCAACCAAGTTTTCTCCTATAGCGATCCAAGTGGTGTTCGACGGCGACCTCGAAGGCAGCGACTTCGGTTTCTCCGGAAACTTCGACGTTGCGAACATCGGCGTCCAAACTCAGTCGAATACCGGCCAGAACGGCGACTGGACGGACATGGTTACGGTAGGAGGCATCACTCAGGAGTTTGGTTTCAAGAAGCAGGCCCCGATTCCGCTCAAAAGCGATGCCCTTGAAAAGCAAGCTGGCACCGTAAGCTCGGATGCAGTGGTGTGGATCGGTTATTTGGGTAGGAGCGTTTCTGCGAATCTTGCTGCGTCGCAGGGGAAGACCGTCGGAGAACCCCTTCCGAACTATATAGTAGAAGATCCGCTGATCGAAGGTGCGGAGTTCGAGAACCTTGTGATATTCGCTCCTCTTTTCAGAATAGAGAAGGACGACCAGGGCGTTCAGCAAGCTTACGTCCCCGCGGTTTACGAAAAGGTGGTCACCGATAGGTTTACGAGGGTCGACCAAAGCGCAGGGCAGACGTACGCCGAGTTCAAGGGTAGCCTGACACCCCGTCAGTGGGGCGTGTACAAAGACGCCGACGGCTCTCAGACCTTCGTTTTGAACATGGGAGATCTGGGCGTAAAGGATGGCGGCGGTCTTACCTTCCAAGATGTTTTGGGTGCGGGCACCGAGCCGGGGACGTTCGCCAAAGGGCAGGGTCTTGTGAGCGATGCCGTTGCGCAGGCGATGAACGAGGCCTTCGGATCCACGAACAGCATCGGCGGTCAGATTCCCACGTACTACATCAACTTGAAAACGTCCTATGGCGTTCAGGCTGTCAGCACGATCAAGAACAACACCATGACCATGGGGGCGACCAGCTCCACGGCGTCTGCCAAGATCGATGTCGATGGCGGAAACGTGACGGCACGATCGGGCGAGGCGATCCTGGTCAAGTTCGACGAGGACACGGGTCGTGTCATCCCCGGCGCCGAGTTTAAGCTTCAGAAGCAGGCGGCCGACGGCACGTGGGCTGATTGCCAGCCGGTTTCCGGCGAGGTTGTCCGCGCCACCGGTGAAAACGGCCAGGTGTCGTTCGAGGGCCTCGGCCTGGGAACGTATCGCTTCGTTGAGGTCGCAGCCGCTCCGTATTACGATATCGCGACGGTTGTGTACGATCCGTCCGACACGTTCACTGTGACCGAGAATGATGCGGGCCATGTGGTTCGGGCTTCGAATGCCCTGCAGAACCCTTACAAGGAGATAGCTTCCGGTTCCGGCGCTGACAGTTCCTCGGCGACGGTGGGCGATGAGATCACCTACACGATTGGCTATCGCAACGATTCGGGCGCGGTGGTCGAGGCTGCCATGTTCGACGACCTGGACGCGAACGTGGAATTCGTTTCGGCGTCCGACGGCGGTGTCTACGACAAGACGACCCACCGCGTTACCTGGTCGCAGGCTTCTTTGCAGCCGCAGGTTGAGATGATTCGCACGGTCACCGTCAAGGTTCTCGATTCGGCAGTGGGAATCGGGAAGGTCTACAACACGGGCGGCGTTATCGTGTCCGGCAAGGAAATCCCCACCAATAAGGTGGAAACCCCCGTCGTGCCCGAGCCGCTTCAGCCGCAGCCCGGAGTTCTGTCCGGTGCCGCTTCGCTGTCCGGCATGAAGGCCCTGTCGGGATCCGAGCTGGCCGAAGGCCAATTTTCCTTCCAGCTGAAGGCGTTGACCGACGGCGCGCCCATGCCCAAGGGCTCTTCTAACGGCGTGTGCACAACCGCCAACGGTGCCAATGGAGCTTATGCTTTCGGCGACATCACTTACACGACTCCCGGCGTTTACGAATACGCTGTATCCGAGGTGAACGACGGCCAGGAGAACGTGATCTACGACGACCATGTTGCCAAGGTGACCGTGACGGTGTCCGAACCCGCCTCGCCGGGCGGCGCTTACCAGGTCGAGGTGAAAACCGAGGGTTCGCTCGATTTCTCCAACACGTTCGAGGCTGTCGTCGTTCCTGATCCCGATCCTGCCCCTGATCCGGAGCCCGAGCCCGACCCCGAGCCCACCCCTGATCCCGAGCCTGCTCCCGATCCGGAGCCGGCGCCCAAGCCGGAGCCCGCTCCCGAGCCCAAGCCGCTGGATCAGGACGCGTCCCCCAGCTCCGATGCTTCCAAGAGCCGCACGGCGACGCCGCGCACGGGTGACGACAACCTGCCGCTCGTCGCGGGAGCATTGGCGACGGCAGGCGTGGCGGCGGTGTCGGGCGCTTACGCGCTGCGCAGGGCTCGCAAGCGCTTCTAGCGCAAGGCGAGGGGCGTTCCGTTCTACGGGATGGGACGCCCCTCTGCGAGCGCACCCCAAGCTAACCCATCGGCTTCGACCGATTGCAAGTCAGGTCGCAATCGCACTACCATCACGCACGAATCATTCATACTCGCAGCAGGCGCTTGGCAAATCTCCAGGGGCTGTATCGTGGCTCCTGGCCACGAAGGACCGGAATCTCAACGGATTCCGGTCCTTTTTTCTGGAACCTTCGTTGCCGGCTGCGAGGCGCACGGGCCCGTTTCGGGAGCGAGGAGATTTCGGCTACAGACGGCCGGCGACGGCGTGGGCGACGATGAGCGCGACGGGGGCGAAAAGGAAGCCGCTGTGCCAGGTGGAGGCGCGCGCCAGTCGCGATCGGATCGCCGGGACCATGCAGAGGCCGGAGGCCAGCAGCAGCGCCAATGCCAGCCAACCGAACGCGTACGATAGCGGATGGGCGCCGGAAGCGTAAATCGTCGCCGATGCTCCATGCACGATAACGGCGACAAGCAGGATGGCCGACAGCATCCGGTGCCGCACGCGGCTTTCGTCGGAAGCGATGGCGGGGCTTTTCGCCCGAACGGAGCGCGCTAGCTGCACAAGCAGGGCGATGACAAGCGCTAGAGCGACGAGGGCGCTCACGATTTCGGCGACGAGGACAAGAATCACAGAAGCTCGCTTTCTATGTTAGCCATGGGTAACTAAAAGCCATAGTAGCGGAAGAAGCTCCGCAATGCAAAACTGGGAGCGCGATCGGGGCTGTCGCACGCCCCCTCTCGCGTCACTCCTCGTCGACTTCCTCGATGGTGTAAAGCTTGGGCATTTGAGGCATCTTGCCGAGGTAATCGTCGATCTCCTGCTGGGAGGCGTCGCTTGAAGGAGGCTCGATGCTCTGAAATGCGGCACGGGCATCGGAATAGGCCTCGTATCGTTCGTCGAAATCGGGCACCGGAGCGATGCGGTACGTTTTCGTTTGCATGGAGCCGTCGGCGAACGTGGCGGTGAGCTTCAATCGGGAGGTCGAGATTTCCCGGGCCGCGCCTTTTTCGATGGCGGTATTCAGCTGCCTGCTCGCTTCGAGCGAGTTTTTGCCGGCAAGGGCCAATTCGTACGCTTCCTTCCCCTCTTCGGGAAGGGGGAAGCCGATGTAGATTTCTACGATACGCTGGTCGTCGATCGACTCCTGATGGTCGTAGTCGAACGTAACGGACTTGGTGTAATTGAACACGTGCTTGCCGTTGTCGTGCTGCTCGGCGGTGACGGTGTTATCGATGATCTCGAAGTAGCTGCGCTCGCCTTCGATTTCGTAGGTGACGGATTCGATGTTGTTCCCGACGCACCGCACAGGGAAATGATACTTGTATCCAGCCCATTCGTAGCTCCAGAACGTGTCGTCGGCTGGGTTGTACCAGGGACCGCTGTAGCCGCCGCCTCCCGTGAAGTCTTGGGACTCCAGCTCTACGGTTTTCCCCGGTCCGAACCCGCCGGGGCCGTTGATCGCGAAAGCCGTTGCGCCGATTCCCGCGACCAGCACGAGGCAGGCAGCGACGGCGAACCCGAGCGCCGAGCGTCGCCTGACCGACGCGCCTGTTCGGACGGGTGTCCGCACGGTTTTAGCGCTGCGGCCCCGGCGCCTGCCCGCTTCGCTCAGGGTCGCTTGTCTCAGCTGGTCCGGGACGTGCGTTCCTCGCATCATGGTGCGGTACTCATCCACGGTTGGGCGTGGGCCGGGGTTGCGGGGATCGGTCACGGTTCGGCTCCTTTCGGCATAGGGGGTCGCGGCAGCTTGCAAGGCTCGACTCGCGTTGGCCGCGGTCGTCTTCCAGCATGTTCCGCAACTGCTCGCGGGCGCGGTGGAGGCGGGTTCGCACGGTACTGGGTCGGCATCCCGTGATGCGCGCGATCTCTTCGGTGGCGTAGCCCTCGACGTAGAACAGGTGCACCGGGATGCGCAGGTCGGGCGGCAACGCGCCCACGACCTCCCAGATGTCGGCGTCGAACGCGTCGGGGGCGGGGATGTCGGCATGCTCCCGCGTGAAGCCTTCCGTGCGGCGGTTCCAGGTCAAACGCGCCAAGTCGCGGCAGCGGTTCACCGTGACGCGCAGCAGCCAGGCTTTCAGGTGCTCGTCGCTTTCGAACGCGGTGTCGTGTTCCAGCAGACGCATGAACACGTCCTGGAACACGTCGTCGGCGTCGCTGGGCGAGCCGGTCTGCGCCAGCGCGACGCGATACACGACATCGCCCCACGCGTCCATGGCTTCGAGCAAGAACGCGTCGGATCGAAGCGGTTTCGGGCTGTCGCGGGCTGCGGCGGGCTGGTTTTTTCGCTGGAACGGCAAGCGCATGCATTCACCTCTCTGGTAACAATACGGGCTAGAGTGTGAGATTGTTCTGAGGAAAGCGAAAAAGTTCGTTTGAGCGAATGCGCTTCGCGGGCGGCGTGCGCGCAGCCTCGAAGCCGCGAAGGCTGCGCCGATGGTTTGGAACGGGAAGGAAAGAGAGCGCCGCGCAGGGGAGGGGTGGCTGCGCGGCGCTTCTTCCTAGGGAAGGGTCAAAGCGCCGATGCGGTACGTTGCCGTGGTGCGACCGCCGTAAGAGGTGTTGCGGTAGTGGTACGAGAACGTGGGGTCGGCGAGGTCGCTGGCGGCGACGACGTGCAGCACCGTGAACGTCTTCGTCTCGCCGGGCTGGATCGGCACGAAGAACGGGTTCCCGTTCCAGCTGTCTATCGGATGTTCGATGCCGCTTGTCCACAGCGGCCAAGAAGGCTCGCTTTGGGCGAAGAATTGCTCTCCGCCCATCTTCTTGACGGTGCCGAACCAACCTTGCGTTGCGTCGGCGTACAGCGTCTTGTCCGACGTGTTGCGCACCGTGATGTCTATGGCCGCGTACGCGTATCCGTCGCTCGGCGCGCCATTCTCGTCGAGGTCGCCCGGATTGGGGAGGGCGAGGTTCTCCAAGCGCACCTCTGTGGGAAGCTGCGTGGCGACGGTACCGTTCGTGCAGGTCAGCAAGCCTTCGGTTGATCCGCCCGATGCCTGTTGATCGTCGATAACGTTGACGGGGAACCGCACGTCGATCGCCTCTCCCAGGCGCAGCGGGTTCTTGCATACCACCCACGTGTCCTGGGGCGTGACCGCCTCGTCCGGCTCGGCGGACGCGGGTTCGACGGCGGGCTGGGAGGCCGGTTCGGTGAGCGGGCGGTCGAGGCTTTGCAGCTGCTCGCCTTCGAACGGGAAGGGCTCGCAGTTCTCCTCGGCCACCGTGCCGTACAGGGTGTGGATCCAGGTGTATCCCTCGCTGCGCTTGTTCAGCCTCTCCTGCACGTCGCCTTCGAACGGGTCGACGATCTGCGGGATCAGCTCGAGTGCGGGCGTGCCGTTCGTCTCGGACGGCACGAGCTTCGCCTTCACGTCGGCGGCGGTCAGCTCGATGGACTTCGTGGCGTGGCTGCCGTCGGCCTTTTCGATGGTGACGGTGAGCGTCGCGCCGTCCAGCGTGTCGATGTAATCCTGGTAGCCGGTGACCGCGCCGGCGTCTTCGTTCGTCCACAGCCCGAAGCAGTAGTCGGACAGGCGCGAGCCGATCTCGTCGTTCACGGGCAGATCGACGGTGCTTCCCAGCCGTTGGTAGCACTTCACGCCGACGGTCTGGTTGTCGGGCTGCTCGCTTTCGCTGAGGGAGCTGACGGGTTGCACCAGGTCGTAGGCGCCGAAGAATGCCCCTTCGCCGATGGATGCCGTGCTCCATTGCTGCGCTTCGGCCCAGCGATCGGGGTTGCTCGCCGTCTGGAACTCATCGTAGGTGTAGCGGTACAGCTCGCCTTTGTCGATGTGCGCCTGCACGCGCACGATGTCGTCGCCCTCGATGCGGAACATGCAACCGGTGTACACGCCTTCTTCGGCGTAGCGGTCGTCGGGCGGCACGCGGAACAGGATGTCGGCCTCGAACAGGATGCGCCCGTCCTCGCCCATGGCCAGCAGCGAGTTGCCCGAGGCGCCGTAGGCGTTGATGGCGAAGCCCAAGGGCCCCGCGTTCTTGGCGAAGCGGGGAACGGCCAGCGACAGCCCGACGAGGACGGCGAGTAGCAGCAGGCATGCCGCAACCGCGAAGCCCCGGAAGCGGTGCCTCTTGACGGAGAACGGCGTCGGCGCAGGACCCGCCTGATGGCGGGGCGCGGCGGACCCGGTTGCTCCGGTCGGTCTGGTTTGCTCGCTCTGCTGGCTCTCGATGCGGTCGAGGACGGCGCGCGAAAGCTCGCGCGGTGCGTGGGCCCTGTTCATCAAAGCGGCATATCGGGTCAAAGGGTCGTCAGTCATGGGGCACCTCCTTTCGCTGGTCGCGGTGCGTGCGGGGGTCGGGTACGACGGACGGAAGCGCGGCATGCGCCCCCGTCCGCTCGCTTTCGCGCGTCAACAGGTCTTTCACCCGCGCGCGGGCGCGGGACAGCCAGGTGCGCACAGTGGCGGGCTGGCTGTGCAGCATGCGGGCGATCTCGTCGGTGGTGTAGCCCTCGACGTAGTGCAGGTGCACGGACGAGCGCAGGTTGTCGGGCAGCTGGCCCACCGCGTCCCAGACGTCGGCGTCGCGCGGGTCGCGCACGAGCTCGGCGATGTCGTCTCGTACGGGATCGAACGCCACGGTGTGGCGGTTCCAGTTCGATTTCGCCAGGTCGCGGCAGCGGTTGATGGTCACGCGCAGCAGCCACGCCTTGAGGTGCTCGGAGCTGGTGAACTCGGTGGCGTCGCCGTACAGCCGCATGAACACGTCCTGGTACACGTCCTCGGCATCGGCCTTCGAGCGCGTTTGGCTCAGCGCCAGGCGGTACACGGCATCGCCCCAATCGGCCATGGCGCGCGCCATGAAGGCCTCCGTGCGATCCGGCTGCGCGTCGTTCTCTGCGGTCATCGATCCACCCCCCTTACCCAAGCATACGAGTGGGAGGGCGCGATTGTTTCAACGATTTCGGAGTTTGCGGAATCTACGCGAGAGCCTCGCCGGGACGGATCCGCCGGCCGCGCCTCGCGCTCGAGTGGCGGACTGCGTAAAGCGCGGAACGGAAAGGGATCCGGAAATGCAGCAAGGCCGCGTGCAGGACGCGGCCTTGCGGGTGCGAGCGTCGCTCGCAGATGCTATGGAAGCGGTTACTCCACGCCCACGATGACGTCGGTGGACTTCACGATGGCGAGCGCGGCAGCACCCTCGGCGAGACCCAGATCCTCGATGGCCTCGTTCGTGATGGAGCCCATGATGCGTGCGCCCTCGGGGGTCTCGATGGTCACATGACCGTTCACGGCGCCCTTCTTCACGGACGCGATCGTTCCGGCGATCTGGTTGCGGGCCGAGATGCCCTGGATGCGCTCGGAGCCGGCGGCGAACATCACGTTGCTGGCCTTGATGATGGCCATGGCGTCGGTGCCCTCTTTGAGGCCCAGATCGTTGATGGCTTCCATGGTGATGTCGGCTTTGACCACGGTAGATCCCAGGTCGATGGAAACGACGCCGTTCACGGCGCCCTCGGCGATGGCGGAGACGGTGCCCTTGAGCTGGTTGCGAGCGGATATCTTCATAGCAGGTTCCTTTCGTTGGGGGCTTCCGGCTTCTGCGGAGCCCGTTCGACATGGTCACAGTGTCGCGGGTTCGGACGCGGTGTAGAAGAAGTCCGCGGGAAATGACTCCGGTTCGTGTCATTTCGTTCAAGCTCGTGCATTCTCGTGTACGAAACCATGCGAATCCGTGGAGGGGTCATGAAGCTTGTGCGTTGCGCCACGCCCGATAGGGTTTATACTGAGACGAAGATTATATGTGCATGAGGATGATTTCGAGAATGGGTGACCGTGCGGTATCTCGTGGACGGCCGCAACGTGACAAAGCGCGATCCCGCGACGAGCGGGCTTGCGATCGCCGATGCCGCACGACGTGGGCATTCCGGCGAACGCGAACGAGATCAACCGCGAGTTGAAGAAGCTGTGGGGTGTCGACGACTGACGGAGGAGGCGGCATGCGCAACGACGACGCGTTGACGGCGGACGAGGTGGCCGGCTTGCTGCAGGTGAGCCGCAGCTCGGTCTACAAGTTGGTGAAGGCCGACGAGCTGGCGTCGTACCACGTCGGCCGCAAGATGCGCTTCACCATGGGCGACGTGGAGAACTACATCGCGCGTTCGAAGCGCGCGAAGACCGCTGCGGTGACGGCTGCCGCCCTGCCGTGCGCGGCCGTGTCGGCTCCGGCCCCTGCCCCGACTGCGGTCTCGGCGTCCCGATCGGGTTCGCAGTCGGCCTCCGGCCCATTCGTGTTGGCCGGCAACGACATCGTGGGCGACATCCTGGCGAACTACCTGGGAGCCACGAACACCGCGGTGGACCGCATCTACGAGGGCAGCTACAACGCGCTGGTCGACCTGTACCGCGGGGAGGTCCACGCGGCGCTCACGCATCTGTACGACGGCGAGACCGACTCGTACAACGTCGCCGCGGTGAAGCGGCTGCTGCCGGGAGTCCCGCTGAAGGTGGTACGCCTTGTGCGCCGCCGCCAAGGGCTCATCGTGGCGAAGGGCAATCCGAAGAGCCTGCGCACCTGGGACGACCTGCTGCAGCCGGGCGTGCGCCTCGTGAACCGCGAATGCGGGTGCGGGTCGCGCATCCTGCTGGACGAGCAGCTGGCGCGCCGCGGCGTTTCGGGGGCGGCCATCGAGGGCTATGAGCGCGAGGCGAATTCGGCGTTGTCGATGGCCTCTTTCGTCGCTCGGGGCGCCGCCGACGTGGGAATCGGTGCGGAACGCGTGTTCCACCAAGTGGAAGGCGTAGGCTTTCTCCCGCTGCAAGACGAGTGGCTCGACATCGTGCTGGCGAAGCGTCCCGGCTGCGAGCGCACAGTCGATGCCATCGCGAAGCTCGCCCGCACGCGCCCCTTCCGCGAAGAGATCGGCTCCATCGTCGGCTACGACGCCTCCCGCATGGGGGAAGTGGTGTTCGAGCGGTAGCCTTCGCCCCTGCTGGGCGCAAACGGGCACCCATGACAATTTCGATGGTTCTTAGCGTGCTGTTTCGGCTTCGTCGCGAAACACGACCAGGCCTTTTGCTGACGACGTGCCGGACGAGCACGCTTTAGGCGATCGATTATTGACATGGGTGCCGTTTTGCGTCCAAGTTGTTCGTCTCGTTTTGGGCGCTATGCGCGTTGCGGTGGGCGAGCGCCCGGCGAACCCTACACCCCCAACGTCATGTGCAGCGCGTAGAACGTGAATCGCACAGCGAAGCAGGCGGCCAGCGTCAGCAAGGCACTCGCCCCCGTCAGCGCCAGCCGCACTATGCGTGCACGCTGCGCGGCTGCGAAAGGGTCGTCTCCCGTGCCGATGACGCGCCGCAGCGCGCCGATGCCGCCCAGCGCGACGGCGACGGCCTCGCATGCGGCGTACGCTCCGATGGCCAGCGGCATCGCGGGAACCAGGTCGACGGCGCGCGTGGTGGTGGTCACGATGCCGGGCAGCTCCTGCCACTGCATCCCCAGCACTGCGGCGTTCACGGCCGCGGCCAGCGCGACCAGCGCCAGCAGCGCCGCCACCATGCCCCTATTCGGCTCCTGGCGTGCCAGCAGCAACCCGAACAGCCCCACCAGCGGTCCGCTCGACAGAGCGTTCAGCCATAGCGTCAGCGGCGCGGTGGGCAGGTTCCAGGTGGGAACCGAGGGCACCGAGTACGCCACGGCGATATACCCCACGAACACGAAGCCCGCCGCCGCGGTGGCTGCCAGCCACGCGACGCGGAAAGGCCGCCGCAGGTCGTCGCGGAACGACAGGATCCAGTACACGCCGCCCAGCGCGAGGAACGCCACGGCGGCCACCACCTCGTTCGACAGGGGCGAGCGGCCGATGCCGGTGATTACGTACAGCGCGTTCGCTGGCGTTCCCAGATGGGTAGCCGACGCGATGAGGCCGGAGATGGCCAGCACGAGCGGCACCACGAGATAGCGGCTGATGGCGGCGGCGCGCTCCTCGTCGCGGGACAACACGATGGCGAGCGCCATGGTGAGGTACCCCATGACGCCCGCCGGAGCTATGGTGGTGAACAGCACGAGGGTGATCTCGTTGAGCGCCGTCTCCATGCTGCCGTTGCCCCCTTCAGTTGTCGCGCCTCGTTACAGCGCGATGCCCATGTACAAGCCGTAGAATCCGATGCGCGCCAGGAATATCCCCACCGCGACGACGACGCATGCCGTCGCCATGAGCGCCGGCGCGAACGCCTTCTTCGCCGCGGCGAGCGTCAGGCCGGCAGCGACGAGGCCGCACGCTGCGAACGCGCCCAGCAGCAGCCAGATGGCCGGCACCAGCTCGGCGGCCGACGACCAGATGTTGCGGATGGCGTCGAGCCCTGCGATCTGCATGCCGAAGCCCACGGTGCCCACCGCAACGCCGACCAGCGTCAGCGCAAGCGCAACGGTCCCCGCTCCCTTCGGCAAGCCCACCTGGGCGAAACCCACGGTGCAGAAGCCCAGCACCGTGCCGCCTGCTAGCAGGTAGCCGATCATCTGAACGATGGACAGCGGCGTGTTCCACGTGGGGATAGTGTACATCATGTAGGCCAACCCGCAGAAGGCGGCGAACACCACGGCCAGAGCCGCCAGCGCCACGAGCAGCGCTTTGCGCAGCGTAGACGACAGCTTTCCGGCAAGGGCCAGCGCCCAGTACACCACGGCGACCGCTGCGAACACCACGCCGACGAGGATCTCGTTCGACAGAGGGGAGGAGCCGATGCCTGCGAACACGCCGAAGGCGTTCAGCGGGCTTGCGAGGTGCATGAAGGCGCCGAGGAAACCCGCCGCCAGAACGGCGAGCGGCAGGGCCGTCCAGCAATCGAGGCGCTTCGCGGCGGTCTCGTCGGGGGCGCCGGCGATGAACGCGTAGGCCAGTGCGATGAATGCCCCGGCTCCCATCGGCGCCAGGGTGGTGAACACCGCCAGCGCGGTGTGCTCGAATCCGGTTCCCATGTTATTTCACCTCCGCGGCGTTGGCGACGACGCACGACGTGGAGCCGCACGGCTGCGACGAGGCGCAGGCTTTGATAAGGAAGTTCGGCGAAGTCACGCTAGGATCGGGCAGCGCCTCGATTCCCCGGGCGGGGGGCGCGCCGCCGCTCGGCAGACTGTCCATCGGGCCGAATTCGATGGCGCGCATCGAGCAAGCTTCCACGCATACCGGCTGCTTGCCCGCGGCCACGCGCTCGGCGCAGCCGTCGCACTTGACGCTATGGCCCTTGGTGCGGTCGACATGCGGGTTGCCGTAGGGGCAGGCCAGCTCGCAGTAGCCGCAGCCGATGCAGCGATGAGCGTCAACCGACACGATGCCGTTGTCGTCTTTATGCATGGCGCCGGTGGGGCACACGTGCATGCAGGCCGGGTTCGCGCAATGGCTGCACGAGAACGAGGTGTAGTAGGTGTAGGAGTCCGTGGTCCACGTGCCGTCGGACGCCTGACTCCACGAGCCGCCTTCCAATTCGTACACGTGACGGTACGTCAGCTCAAGCGGCAGGTCGTGGTAATCGCGGCACGCGGCCTCGCACGTCTTGCAGCCCGTGCAGCGCGTCGCGTCGAAGTAAAATCCGTATTGCGTCATGGTTTACCCCTCCACTTTCTCGATCGTGCCGATCACGCTGTGCTGGCCTGTGCCCTTCGACACCGGGGCGCAATGGCGGCTGGTCAACGTGTTGCTGCATCCGCCGTGGTCCACGCGGTCGCCTTGCATGTCGGCGTTGTGCCACGCGCCTTGCGGGTACATGATGACGCCGGGGATCACGCGGTTCGTCACTTTCGCCGTGGTGCGGATCTCGCCCTGCGCGCTGACGAGGCGGACGGGGTCGAGGTCGGCGATGCCCTGACGCTCGGCATCGATCGGGTTGATCCATGCCTGGAACGGCGACATCTTGTGCAGCACCTCGTTGGCGGCGTACGTCGAGTGCGTCGTGCCCTTGTGGTGGAAGTCCACGATCTGGAACGGGTACTCGTCGGTGGTGGAGTCGGGCCCATCGAAGCCCGGATAATACACGGGGATGGGGGAGATCACGTCGCCTTCCTGGAGCGTCCAGGTCTCGGCCATCTCGGCCAGCTCTGGAGAGTAGATCTGAATCTTGCCCGTGACGGTTTTCAGCGGGTTCGCCTCGGGGTCGAGGATGTACTTGTCCACCTCGGTCGAGGGCTCGATGTCGTAGGTGAACGCGCCCATCTTCACGCCTTCGTCGTACGTGGGCAGCTCGGGCTTGTCCTCGCGCAGCTCATCGTAGAGCTTGCGGCACCAGTCCTCGCGCGTCATGCCGCCCTCGGAGTACTCGTCATATACGCCCAGGCGCTTCGCCAGCTCGCCGCACACTTCGTACACCTCGCGGCGCTCGAACTTCGGCTCGTAGAGGGGCTGGCCGAAGCGGATGCCCTCCACATCGTTGCTCTCGCCGGCGGCCGTCAGGCTGTACGTTTCCTGCGGGGTGAGGTCGGGCAGCACGATGTCGGCCCAGTTGCACGAGGCGGTCCACGCAACGTCGTACTGCAGGATGAATTCGCACAGGCTCTCGTCGCGCAGGATGTCGGTGGTGAAGTTGATGTCGGCGTTTTGGTTGGCCATCATGTTGTTACCGTAGTTCACGAGGAACTTGATGCCCGTCTTGAGGCCTTCGGCATTCTGGATGCCGGCGTTTGTGGCGGTGAGCTTCGCGCCGTCGCGGATGGCTTCGGGCCACAAGAAGTTCGGGAACTTCGTCTTGATGGGGTTGTCTCCCGTGGGCAGCGAGTTCAGGCCGATATCGTCGTTGCCGATAGTGCCGCCGGACGTGGTGCCGGGCTTGCCCACCTGGCCCACCAGCTGCGGAAGCACCATGATGGCGCGCGCGGCGTTGTCGCCGTTGGTGTGGCGCTGCGGCCCGAGACCCTGGCAGATGTAGCACGGGTCGGACTCGGCGATCTCATGCGCCAGCTTCACGATGCGCTCGGCCGGGATCTTCGTGATGGAAGCGGCCCATGCGGGCGTCTTCTCCACCTTGTCATAGCCGGTGCCCATGATGTAGTCGCGGTACGACAGGTTCTTGCCGCGTGCCTCCTCGGGCATGCTCTCCTCGTCGAAGCCCATGCAGTACGTGTGCAGGAAGTCGAGGTCCACGAGGTCCTTCGTGATCAACTCGTGCGCGATGCCCGCCACGAGCGCGGCGTCGGTGCCCGGCACGATGGGGATCCACTCGGCTCCTTGGTTCGTGCACGTCTCGTTGCGGCGCGGATCGATGACGATGACGCGGGCGTTCTTCGTCTCGCGCATCACGTTGAGGTCGTAACCCGGGCCGTCGCCGGCCATGCGCATGTCGTTGGGCGCGAAGCCGAACATCACCACCAGCTCGCCTTCCTGGATGGTCTTGAGCGAGCGGTTGCCCCACGACTTGCCGTAAGTGTACGGCACGGCGCCGAAGCTGATGGCGGCGCTCGAGTAGCTGCGCGCTCGTGGTGGTGGGCGGCGCCGGGGTAGCTGCCGTAGCGGGTGACCTCGCCGCCCAGCAGATTGAACAGGCGGAAGAACGGGTTGTTCATCATGATGTTCTGCTCTACGCCCGAGCATTCCTGGATGAACACGCTCTCGTTGCCGTATTTCTCGGTGATGCGCTTGAACTCGCTGGCGATGGTGTCGAGCGCCTCGTCCCAGCTGATTCGCTCGTACTGGCCGTCGCCGCGCTTCGTGCCCTCGACGCGCTTCATGGGGTAGTTCAGGCGGTCGGCGCTGCCCAGCCACGGGCGGATGGAGCGTCCGCGCAAGCAGGCGCGCGCCTCTACGGCTCCGAACGACGCGTCGCCGGTGTTGTCCGATTCGACGTACTTCAACTCGCCGTCCTGCACGTGGCACTGCAGCACGCAGGCTCCTCCGCAGTTGACGTGGCAGTGCGTCCATACGATGCTCTCGCCGTCGCCGCTCTCGTCGCCGAACGCCTGCGGCGCCGACGCGTACAGCGTGTTCGCCGCGGTGCCGCAGGCGGCCAGCGCTCCCCGCGCTCCGGCCGACAGACGCACCGGCCGATGCGACGAACGTGCGGCGGGTCAGCGCAGTGCGATCTGTTGACATGCAACCCCCTCCATTCTCGTTTCATGCGAGGCCGCTCATGCGGTGGCGCGGCCTCTCCGTCTGCGGTGAACTATAGGCGCTCGCCGCTTGCGATGTTGTCACCAGAATGTTGTGATATTTCTATTTTCCCAGTTCAAATGCATCACCGTGTCACCATGTCCGCCGGCCGTCCCCGGTGCGTCTGCTAGAATGACCCTACGGCAAACGGAGGGGGACTCTCGCACATGCGCGCTCCATCAGCATTGAAACCGGACGTGCCAAGCTTCGGGTACGCGACGTTTCTGTCCATCAACGCAACGTCCATCTGGGGCGGCATCTACCCCTATTTGCCCGCGTTCTGCCAGACGTCGCTCACCACCATCGTATTCTACACGGTGCAGATCGCCGCGTTCTGGTTGGCGTTCTGCGCGGCCATGGCCTTCACATGGGCGCGGCCCGGTTTTTCGCGCGGTGCGCACGTGCTGGCGTTTTCGATGCCGCTCGCGTTCGGACCGCTCATGTTGGTGGGAGCCATGTACCTGGAATCGCTTGCGCTGGCGTTGGTGGTGGGCGCGGCGGCGCTCATCGGCGTGGGGTCGGCGGGCTACCTCATGAGCTGGCAGCGCGTGTTCGCCTCGCTCGACAGCGCGCGCGGCAACCTTGCGCTCATCAAGGGCACCGGGTTCTCGGCGCTGCTCTACTTCTTCTTGTGCTTCATCCCCACGGCGCTCACCGCCTACCTTATACCCCTGGTGCTGGTGCCGCTGGCGGGGCTGTGCCTGTGGATCGCCGCGCACGCGACGGACGCGCAGCAGCCCATGTTCGACGACGTGCCGCGCGAGCACGCGGTGGTGTACAAGAACGCACTGCGCGAAAGCTTCCTGCCGGCGCTGTCGGTGGGCGCGCTCGGGTTCTGCTCGGGCGCCATCCGCTTCATCGCGGTCACGCACCAGGAGCTGCTCAGCACCATCAACATCTTCTCGATGTTCGCGCTGCTGGCCGTGGTGGCCGTGTTTTACGGGGCATGGAGGCGGCGCACCATCCACGTGGACCTTATGAGCGTGTTCCGCGTGCTGTTTCCCATCGCGGCGACGTGCCTCATCGTGCTGCCGTTCGCGGGAGGCGAGTTCACCACGGTGGGAAGCGGCGTGACGTATGCGTGCTTCATGCTGGCGTGCGTGCTCATGATGATGCATTGCGGCCAGATCTCGCGCGATAGCGGCATCAACCCGGTGCTCATCTTCGCGTTCTACGGCACCATCACCTACTTCATGCAGATGTGCGGCTACCTGGTGGGTTACGCCTCGGGCAGTGCGGCGGCGCTTGGCGTGGAGCAGCTGTCGTTCGTGGCGTTGGTGGCCCTGTACGTGATGCTGCTGATCGCGCTGGTGGGGCGCAAGGTGGGCAAGCTGCACACGAACCGCCTGGAGTTCCTCATGCTCACGCCGAAGGCGCCGCAGAAGGAGACGTCGGCCGAGATCGCCGTGACGCAGGCGGTGCGCTCCCGCGACGTGGCAGCGCCGGCCGACGCTGCCACGGGGCCGCAGCTTGCCGATCGCGTGTCGAAGCGCTGCAAGCGCCTGAGCGAGCTGTACGGCCTGTCCAGCCGCGAGGCCGAGGTCATGGAGCTGCTCGTGCGCGGCTACTCGGGCCCGGCCATCGCCGAGATGCTGTTCATTTCCGAGAACACCATGCGCACCCACTCGAAGCGCATCTACGCCAAGCTCGACATCCACAAGAAGCAGGAGCTGCTGGTCCTGATCGACCAGATGTAGGGAGCTCGGCGTCCGAGCTGGGAGGATGCTTGCTTCGTGGGCTCGAATGGCTTCCCATGGCAATTTTGGTGGCGGTTGGCGCGTCGCTTCGGCTTCGTTGCGAAACGCGACCAGGCCTTTTGCCGACGGCGCGTCGGGCGAGCGCGCTTTAAGCGTCCGATTATTGTCATGGGTGCCGTTTTGCGCCCAGCATTTCCGGTCGCGTGGTGCCAAGCAGCTGAGATCGTAGTCTGATCTGCTTGAGTTCCCAATCGTGCGCTCGGGAGCGACATCTCGTTCCCAGCCGCTTTGCCATCGCGTGGGCGACCTTGTCCATCTCCGACCTCGTGTGCAGTTGGTCGCTTGAAACGGTGATGACGAGGATGCCCGCGTACGCCAGCGCGGTCCTGCGGGCCGAGTCCTTCTCCTGCTCGGCCTCGCCCGTATGATGGAGCCGGCTGTCGTACTCGACATCGAGTTTCGCGTCGGGCCAGAACAGATCGCAACGACACGTTTCTCCTACGCTCCGCCCTCGAGCCTTTTCCGAGATGCGCACAGGGTGGTTCAGCGTCGGTTGCGGGAACCCGTATCCGCCGAGGCGTCCCGGAAAGCTGCTGAGTATGGATAGCTGCGACTCCTTGGGCGATTCGGAGTTCGGCAGGATGTGCGCGACGGCATCGCGTGCGGCACCGACCCCGTTGAGGTTTCGAGCGCGAGAGAGGAACGACTGCAATTTCGACACGGACGTCAGGGGAAGCTGGTCGGACAGCATGCCGGTGTCCGATGAGGCCGCCAGGCGGTAGCTTCCGCAGAACTCATAGCCCGTTTCGACGAGGTTCGCGAAGGCTGCCGTGCGGGCTTCAAGGAGCAGGCATAGCTCGGGCGAGACGACGAACACCCCGTCGCCTACGTTGACGAACGCCTTCGCCGGGATCCTCTTGTCGAACACGCTGCAGGTTATGCGCGTGGAGCGGGTGCGTGAAGACGGGCTGGGGACGATGAAGTCCGTCGGATTCGTTCCCAGATCGATTCCGATGCGCTCGGCTCTTTCCAGATCGTTGACGCTCGGCTTGGCTTCGTCGTGCGAGCCCGAGCGGAAACACGACGGCTCGCCGCGGCGAGCGAGCAGCGCGCGGGTGTGGAAAGGCGGGCGCTCGATGCGCCAGAATTTCATCGAGGCCGTATGTCCGAGGGCGATTTCCATGTGCATAGGCTATCACGGCACGTGCGTGAATGGAAGGTGCAAAAATTGCCTTTGAACTGGGGTTATGCGTTAGATTTACGTAGAAACCGCGTTGGAATCGCATTGGATTCGCGCTAGATCGGCGTAAGGTTTCCGCTAGTTTTCTGCTAGATTTCCGCGCTCCCATTCGGAGAGGGCTTGCAATTTCGACGGAAGAAGCCGGCCTTCTGTTAACGTGGGCGCAAATGGCTTCCCATGGCAATTCGAGGGTTGATTTTGTCGAAACTGAGGCGAATGCTTTTTTCGCCATCTGGGGTTTCGCTTGCGTCAAGCCTCGGAATTGGAAGGGAATGCCGGCCTTGATTGTCATGGGAGTCGATTCGCGCCCACGGAAGCCTTGCCCTGGCTTCGTCCGGCCCCAGCCCGGCCTCGCCCGGCTCCGCCCCGCCCCGGCCTCGTCCGCCGCCGCGTTCTCGCGCCTCGATCCCGGCGGGGCCGCCCGCCCGCGCAATCTTCGGTGACTTCGCCGTTCGATTGTGGGACAATGGGATGTGAACTATTCGAATTCGCGCATGTGAGGTATGAGAGCCATGTCTGCCCAGTTCAAGATCAAAGCGGCCGACCCCGCGTCCGTCGTGCGCCTGGAGCGCGAACTCGGCCTGCCCCGCTTCATCGCAGCGACGCTGGTCGCCCGCGGCATCGACAACCCCGCTGCGGTTCACCGCTTCCTCGCGCCGTCGCTCGAGCGCGACTGGCTGGACCCCTACATCATCCCCGGCCTGTCCGACGTGGCCGATGCCCTGGAAGCCGCCGTCAAGCGCGGCGACCACATCCTCGTGTTCGGCGACTTCGACCTCGACGGCATCTCGGCCACCACCGTGCTCACCCGCGGTTTGCGCGCCCTCGGCGCGCAGGCTACGCCCTTCATTCCGCTGCGTTTCGAGGAGGGCTACGCGCTGTCGCAGGCCGCCATCACGCGCGCGTGCTCGTTTGGCCCCGACTTCATCGTCACGGTGGACTGCGGCATCGCCTGCAAGGCGGAGGCCGCGGCCGTGGGTCTGGGCCTGGCTATCACCGACCACCACGAGCCGGTGGACCTTGTGCCTGAAGGCGTGCCCGTGGCCGATCCGAAGTGCGACGCGAACTGCCCCAGCTCCATCCTGGCGGGCGTGGGCGTGGCCCTGAAGCTGGTGCAGGTGCTGGGCGGCCGTCTGGGCCAGCCGCACCTATGGCGCGACTTCACCGACTTCGCCACGCTGGGCACGGTGGCCGACCTCATGCCCATGCGCGACGAGAACCGCGCCCTCGTGTCCGACGGCATCGCGCGCATGAACGCCGCGCCGCGCCCGTGCATCGCCGCGCTGCTGGCCACCAGCGGCGCCGCCGACAAGCCCGTCAGCGCCACGAACCTCAGCTTCTCCGTCATCCCGCGCCTCAACGCCGCCGGCCGCATGGGCGACGCGCAGCTGGCGCTCGACCTGCTGATGACCGACGACTTCGAGGAGGCGAACCGCCTGGCCACGAAGCTGGAATCGGTGAACGACCAGCGCCGCGCCATCGAAGCCGAGCTGTCCGAGATCGCGAAGGCGCAGGCCGCCGAGATCTACCACGGCCAGCGCGCGCTGGTGGTGTCGGGCGAGAGCTGGCACGAGGGCGTGAAGGGCATCGTGGCAAGCCGCCTGGTGAACACGTACGGCGTGCCCAGCCTGCTGTTCACCATCGACGGCGACGAAGCGCGCGGCAGCGGCCGCAGCGTGGGCCAGGTCAGCCTGTTCTCGGCTGTGGAAAGCGCATCCGACCTGCTCAGGCGCTTCGGCGGGCACGATGCGGCCGTGGGCGTCACGCTGCCGGCCGACAAGCTGCCGGAGTTCGAGCGGCGCCTGTGCGCCTACATGGACGCGCTGCCCGAGGGCGCGTTCCATCCGCTCGTGGAAATCGACTCGTGCGTCAGCCTCGACGAGCTGACGCTGGACAACGTGGCGCAACTGGACAAGCTGGCGCCGTTCGGCCAGGAGCATCCCGTGCCCGTGTACCTGGCGCGCGACGTGATGCTGGCGAACTGCCGCGCGGTGGGCGCCGAGAAGAACCACTTCTCGTGCTCGCTGTCCGACGGGCGCGCCACGGTGTCGGGCATCATGTTCCACTGCTCGGACATCGAATCGCTCATGCGCACCGACAGCGTGGTGAACGCCGCGTTCGAGGTGCAGATCGACGAATGGCGCGGCCGCAAGTCGGTGAAGGCCATGCTGCAGTCGCTGGCTCCTGCGCGCACCTGCGGCGCCCTGGAGGCCTGCCTCAACCCCGAGAACCTCAGCTTCGTGGCCGACCTGTACGCCACGAGCGACGCCGAGCTGTGCGCGAACGCGCCGCATCGCCCCGAGGATGTGGAGGCCTACGAGGCGGCCCGCGCGGCGAACCGCGCCTGCTGGGAGCGCAAGGCCGCGGAAGACCCCGCGGCGCTCGAGCAGGCCGTCGTGCGTGCCATCATCGGCGACAAGCCGCTGCACGACGCGCAGCGCGAGATCCTCGCGCATCTGCGCGC
>OBVD01000465.1_pt1 | contig 29394 bp, 37 predicted proteins | sample 1495031 | NCBI WGS metagenome assembly OBVD01 (sample SAMEA2579967, study PRJEB22360) | human gut metagenome
TCTGCAACAGGCGCGTCATCTGTTCTGCCACTTAACACAGTATCCACTGGCGGCACGGGTTCTACGGCGCCGGTGGATGCACTACCATCACTCACGCCACCATTTTCAACACTATCGGTATCCGTGCCGTCATTCAGTTCTTCCTCCAGCTCTGCAATGCGCATAGAGAGCTCCTGAATGGTGCCACTGGTATTCACTTCCCGATCAAGCTGCACGCCAAGCTCATTAAGCCGCGCAATCAACTTTTCTTTTTCAGTCATAAGAACAACTCCGGAACAGGGCCCCGCAGGGCCGCAGATGAATATCAGGCGAGTTTGACAGACACGAACGCATCCGGGTCAGCCAGCAGCATCAGCGGTGCAGACTGAATCATGGTGAACTCACGCGCCGGATCGCCTGTCTGTACCCAGTTTTTCGGATAACGCGTGGAAGCGTTAATGCCTTCACGCTGGGCATCAACATCCTGAATGCAGCCGTAGGTGCGCAAACCGCGCGCCTGGGTATTACCCAGCACCATGCTCAAATCCGGCAGGTAGTTCTTTTTGGTGTCGTCTTCAATGTATTGCCCAGAGTAAACGACAATGGCCACATCGCCATACATTCCCTTATAGGAGACCGCTTCACCCAGATCTTTCAGCGCCGTTTCCAGTTCAGAGTTAGAACCGCGACGGGTGTCGAGCTTCTCTTTTACCGCTTTGAATGAACGGAACAACGCCCAGCCCTTCGGATCAAAGACGATAATATTGACCACGCCGCTGGCGTTCAGCGCATAGGTTTCAATATCGTCAGTGGGATCATAGGTTTCTTTGTCGCGGGTGCTCCATGCCGCAGCACCTGCCTGGATGATGTTGTTTCCGGCACTGCGTCCCATATCCACCTCAACCGGTTCAAACGCTTCGCCGGTCATGGTGTATTTACCGTTGAGAACAGCAGCCACAGCCTGTTTCTCTTCCACCTGAGCAATCGCCAGTTCTTCATCCTTCATGTTCTGCAGGATAATGCGACGGCGGCGGTAGGCCGGGTCAGCCAGATTTTGCGGGTCTTCATCCGGCAGGCGGCGCAGCGTCATCTGCGGGTTTACCTCGTGCTTGGGCTTGACATAACCCGGCGTGAACTCTGACGTTGCGCCACCACGGGAGCGGATAACCTTGCCGGAAATAACAGGCGAGACGTACAGCGCCATGTTGACCATGCCCGGGATTTGCGACAGATACACCTTCTCGGTGCTGAAGGGGTAGCTTTCACGGAAGAAGATACGCAGGAAAAGCGGATCGAATTTGAATTTCTTCTCATTGACCGCCAGCAGTTGGGCAGTTGTGTAAATTGACATAGATTTTTCCCGTAAAAAAAGCCGCGATGGCGGCTTCTGTGGATGATGGTTACTGTTAAGTCGGGTGTCAGACGATGCTGATAGCTGTACCCGTGAACGCGTTGCGCTTGATGTGTTCATCCGTCACCGCATCCGGCCAGAGCACATTTTCAATACGGAAAGAGCCGGACTTATAGAATGCCAGCTCTGTGTTGCTCTGGTCCGCGGAAACAGCCAGAATGCCACAGGCAGCCCCAGCATGCTGGCCATCCCAGACGGTCAGCTTGCCGGAAGTGGCATCCAGCATCAGAGGCGTCATCGCCGGTACGGCTTTCGTCAGTTCACCGGGTGCATAACCGGTATGCGCCGGATCACTGTTCCCGAGGGGCTGATTGTGAGTAAATTGTTCAGTGTTAGACATGTTGACCTCTTAAACAGGCGTATTTAACAAATCGTCACCCGCATCAGCAGAAGCGTTACCTGCCGTTACGGTGCCGGGTGCGGTTTCCATCAGACGATCCAGCGCGGTATCCGTGCGCGCCAGAGCACTCTGAGGTGCTGCGGCAAGAATGCGCTGAGCACTTTCCACGGTCATTCCCGGCGTTTCTGCCAGCGCACGCGCCTGTGATTCACGCCCTTTCGCTTCTTCACAGTTCAGGATCCCCATAATGCGACCGTTTTCGGCTGCGACCGCCGCTGCCACCTGGCTGCTGATATCAACAGTTGCGCAAGCGGCAGGGTCAGTAACGACCACAGCAGGCGCGTCAACGGTGGTCACGGTCTGGTCAGCAGATGCTGCTGGTTGAGTGGTATCTGCGGATGCAGTAGTACCTTTCATGCTTCCTCCTCGGGAAATCATCGTTCGTTTATTAATTGCATCGCGCATAACGTTCAGCGCATCCATGTTGTTGACCAGCTGCTCCGCCAGGCCGTTGTCTACTGATTCCTGGCCTGAAAACACAGCCGCTTCAGTATCAAGAACGGCCTGAACCGACATGCCGGTATAACCCGCCACCTTTTCAGCGAACATCTGCCGGGTAGCGTCAATACGCGCCTGAAAATCTGCACGTACCTCTTTGGGTAATTTCTCGTAGGGGTTCCCATCCACCTTGTGATCGCCGCTGTAAATCAACGTGACCTCAACACCGCTGGTTTTAAGGGCGGCGCCGTAATTGCTATGGGCCATCATGACCCCGATGGATCCCGTTCTGGCTGTCTGGGTCACAAGCCGACGTGATGCCGCACTGGCAATCAGCTGGCCAGCGCTGCAGTTCATATCGTTGGCTAACGCCCAGATGGGTTTGATATCCCGCATGCGGGCGATGATGTCCGCACAGTCAAAGGCACCCGCCACCATTCCACCTGGCGTATCCATATCCAGAAGAATGCCGTCTACACCCGGATCGCTGATTGCCTGCTGGAGGCGGGCGATGATGCCGTTGTACCCCGTCATCCCCGAATACGGCTGGAGTGAGCGGGTTTTACTGACCAGCGTTCCGGAAACAGGCAGCACCGCGATACCATCAGTGACCTGGTAGCTTCGCGCCGGCTTTGGCCCCATTTCCTCATCATCACCAAAGAGTGCCAGCGGTTCAGCCATCTGCTCTGCGCCAAGCGTAACGCCCGACACGGTGTCGGTCAGACGGGTGATACCTAACTGACCAGCGAGCGCGCAAAAGAAAACCCGCGCATAGGCGGGTTCAAGTAAAAGCGGCTCATTGAAGGCCATACTGGCAATGTGCGGGAGATTACGCAGCTCTGGCGTCATCGGCCCCCTCCTCATTCGATTTTTTCAGTCCAGACTCAAAGGCCGAAGCCGCCCACGCTGGCGGTTTAAGTCCCGCTGCGCGGCGCTCCATCGTTTCACGAACCTGCTGGGCAAAGATTTCCTGATAGTCTTCCCCGCGTTTGGCGCATTCCTTCTCATAGGTGCTCAGCCCCGCTTCAATGAGCATGACAGCCTCCTGCACCTCCTTCAGACCGTCAATGGCCATTCTCCCGGAGCCGATCCAGTCAGCATTTCCCCAGGCGCTTCTCGCCTCCTGAAAACTGAACCGGGCTTTAGACGGTAATGTCACCACGCGGCGAACAATGGCCTCTTCCAGCCAGCATAAAAACATCTGACAGGCCTGGCGTGAGGCAACAAATTTTCGACGCCCCATAAAGTACGCCCAGGACTCGTTAGCACTGGCGCGGGCGGTGGAATAACTCATCTGCGAATAGTTGCGAGAGAGTTGCTCATATGACACACCCAGCCCTGCAGCAATGTAGCGCAGCAGAGACTGTTCAAACGTCGAATAGCCGTTGTCAGTGTCCTGCGCTGACTGAAGATTCAGGGAGTCGCCCGGCATCAGATGCGGCACCTTCGCACCGCCGAGACGAACCGGCGCCGCGGTATAGTACGAGGCCATCTCCCCCAGCCAGCCGGTCATCTTGCTTTGCTGCTCTTTACTGTCTGAGCCGAGAATAAAGTCCATCGCGGTTTGCGTATCCAGCTCACTTTCAATCGTAGCGGCATACATCGCCTTGACAATCGCGCTCTGGAGCTGCGTATTCTGCAGTGTATCGAGCATTTTCATTTGCTCCATGACGCTGTAAAACACGTTGGCACCGCGTGTCTGCCCATCTTCCAGGGGTTCAAATACGTGGATAAAGGAAGGCCGTCCGCCGGGCAGCTCACGCGGGATGTAGGTCCACTTCTGCGCCATCCACCCCGGATAGCCATCTTCGCTGACGTAATATCCCAGCGCGGCTCCACTGTCATTTGTTCTGACACCTGCCCGACAGTTTCGCGTGTCTCCGGCGTTATTGGGGTTGCTGATGCGTTTCGGGCTCACCATTTTGAACTGTGTGCGGAAAAGACGCGTGGAATCACTGTCCCAGGTGGCCTGTGCACATAACTCACCGTTAAACGCATGCATGGATACACCTTCACGGATCATCATGGTGAATGTACGCTTACGTTCCGCATCAATGCAGCAGCAATCATCCTCCGCAAATTCTTTCCAGGCCGCCTCAACTTCACGGGAGAACGCCCGGGCCTCTTCCTCTCCAATGCCAAGAAAACGCCAGCTGGGCCGATAACTGAGCCGGAAAAACGACCCTACAATGTGGTCCTGATGGAGCTGTACCGCGTTTGCCGCATAGCCGTTATTGCGGACCAGATCGTCAGCGCGCGCGTTACCACGGGAAAAATTAGGCAATAACGCAGCATCTGCGCTTTCACTCGGTGGATTCCAGGCGCGGAGCTGACCGCCAAAGCCACCAGCACCGCCATGATATCCGGCATAATCCCGCAGAGCGGTTTTACCGTCCGGTCCTAACAAAGCAGGTGTTTTCATGCGTAAAATCCTGCCGGTCCCCGGCGTCGTGGAGTGGTGCCAACCTGTGACTCAAGTTCGGCAATGTATTTTTTCAGGTCACTGACGGAGGTCGCGGTAAACTCAACCCGCCGGCCGTCTTTTTGCACCGTTGCCACCCGCTTTCCCATCATGAGATCGTGCAACGCAGCGCGGGCGGCATCCAGATCAGTCTGTGTCGCCATTATTCATCTCCAGATAATGCCCTGGCATAATCAGCCAGGGTTTTGTTATTGGTCCGGTTCCCCTCTTCCTCCAGCAGGCTCGCGAGCAGTGAATCAAGATTCAGTTGCCATCGCGAAATACTGATCCGCAGGGCAGCCAGCGCGTACACGAAGCAGTCCAGCGCCTCATTTCGTCGCTTTTTGCTGTCCCAGACGATTTTCTTACGCCCGTCCACCCATTTTTCAACCTGCTCCTCAGCAGTAAGCTGCTGTGCCTCAGCCAGATCGTAAATTTCGGGGTTATTGGGAAAATGCACGGCACCGGCAAGAGGATCCCCCCCTTCCGGCTGAAGTGTGAAGCGGTTATAAATCTGCTCTTTTGCGGTATCAGTCCCCACTTCCGTCAGATAAACGCCGTTCTTGTTGCGTTTGCGCGGCATATTCGCCACAGGCTTTCCGTAAACGGAAGCCCCTTTAATTGGGATCACGCGAAACAGTCCATGCTTTTTTGAGCGATTGTAGACAATGGTGGGATCAATACCGCCGATATCCCAGCAGATACGGGATACCGACATTTCCACGCCATTCTTTCGGAGATAGGTTTTGTTAATCGCCTCGTCCACCCTGACGAGGGTCGCTTCATCATCATGACGGCCCATAATGATCTGCCGGTCAATCAGCCAGCTTTCCTCACCGGGCCCCCATCCCCAGACGCGCATTTCATATCGATCCAGTTGGGAGTCGATCCCGGCTGTCAGATAAGCAACACGCTCCGGTACGGATGCCCCGAAGAACTCTTTGCGTTCGGCCATGAGCTCCGCGTCAGGCCGTTCACCAATTTTAGGCTCCCATGTTTCGCCCAGAGTGGTGTTCACGAAGGTTTTACGCTTTCCGGTATCCCCTTTCGTTTTTAGCCAGTCTTTAACGATCTGTACCCAGGTGGTAAACGGGCTGTATGCCGTCCAGATGTGAAACGTCACGCTATCTGGCGGGTCGATTTCGGTGCCTGTTGATGAAAACCAGGATAAACCGTCGCGCGTCCAGATCCCGGTGGTGTCGCAGATGTAACGAGCTTCAGTGAAATCCAGCTCCTGCTGCTTAATGACGCAGGCATTATGTTCACACAGGTAAAAGACGCTGGAGGGTTCGCCCGGTGTCCATTTCAGCCCGAACGGGGTCTCTTTGTCGCCGAATTTAAGGTACTGCTCTTCACCACAGTGCGGACAGGCAACATGAAAACGCATGAAATGCCCGGACTCGCTGGCAGCACGCTCAATCTGGCAGGTCCCCTTTGTTTTTGGCGTTGATCCGCGAATAGATTTGGGCCAGACAGAGCCCTCAATACGTTTATCACCGAGAAACGTCGGGGAACCCTCTTTCTCAATATCCTCATCAAAAGCAGCGAGTTCGTCATAGCCGGCAACATCCACTGACTTTTCACGATAGTTTTTCGCCGCCTTACCACCCAGACACCAGAACCCGCGACCGTTGGAGAAGCGTTTCATACTGAGCGTATTGTCCCGGTGCTTTTTGCCATACCAGGGGGCCAGCGCCAGAAGTGACGGAATATCGCGGATCGTTGGCTCAACATGCGACTTCATGAAGTTTTCGGCGTCACCATCAGTGGGCAGCCAGATAAGGGAATTTCGCTGCTTGTGCTGAATAAAATACGCATAAACACCCAGCAACATTTTTGAATAGCCAACACGGGCAGACTTAACAACGTTAACTTCACGAATGTAGTCGTTACCCATCGCATTCATGATCGCGCGCTGAAACGGCAACGTTTCCCAGCGCCCTTCCTGATAGGCCGACTCTTTAGGGAGATAGTAATTATCGTCTGCCCATTCAACCGCCGTTTGCGGCTCAGGCCGGTACAGCGAAAGTAGCCCTGCGCGCGCAGAGTGTTGCAGCCCCTTAACCTGACTGTTCGATATATTCACTCAGCAACCCCGGTATTATTTCATCCAGCGCAGCTGCTTTGTTCATGGCCTTAATGATGTCCTTCTTCAGGAAATCAATATGTCGGTTTTCCAGCTCCGGGAAGCGCCGCTGAACCGACAGAGGAACTCCATCAAGAATGCTGGCTACTTCTCCGGCCATCCGCGACAACACGAACGTGCAGAATGCGGTTTCCACCACCTCAGCGGAATCTTTTGCATTTTTTAGTTCCTGGGCGTCTGCCTGCGCCCGGGTAAGGCGGTGACGCTCATAGTCAATCGTACCTGGCTGGAGGTCGGATTCCGAGGCAAGACGAAGGTCTTCCACCTCCTTCCGTAATTTCTCATTCTCAATCGCCGCGTCGCGTGCGGAATACCATTCAATAGCCGCGGAAGATTCATAGAGGACCTCATTACCTTTTCCGCCACCACGTGCTACAGGCATTCCCTGATCCTGCCAGTTCTGAATGGTTCGCACGCTGACCCCAAATATTTCAGAAAGACGCTTTTTGTTGACCTCCATAGCTCACTCCATGCACGAAAACAGAGAAAGGAAACGCCCTCTGGTTATTTAGCCGTTTTTAAGGCTTATCGTTTCCTTTCTTTTCAGGGATGTTTGCAGTTAAAACAATGAATTAGCGAGAAGAAGAACGGAAACGGCAAATGCCAGAAAATTTTCATAAATAGCGAGAATCTGCGAGGTCGCCGCCCCGTAATAGGTCGGATCGCCGGAAAGGACCCGCAAACGATATTAATTATCATTTACATGTCATTATCAACGGCGCCGCTGCCAGATCACACCACCAGGGAAACATTCCATCATGATGACCTACGTGAGTCTGTCGCACGGCAAAGCCGCCAAGAGTTAACTGATTACTCGAGCTCACTACTGAAAGACTTTCTTTGATGTATGCGTGCGATGCACCTAAAAAAGCCCCACTATCGCGAGGCTGCGATTTAGTACTAGCGAATTTTAGGACGCAGAAACAAAGTAAAGATCTACTTTAATTAGTTCATCTAAATGCCTGATGAAATAATCTTGATTTCTCTTCCCTTGAGTATATTCATTATATGCCGACATAATATTGGCCCATAATTTTTCAACATCAGTATCTTTAAATAATTTTTCCGTAGCAAACCAATATCTAGCACACATTTGCATAGAATCTTCTAACTTTTCAAATTCTTTCGCCAGACCTTTAAAAGCGTTTATTTGCTCGTCTAGAAGCTTAGTTTTTCTCAGCTCATTTTCACTATAAAGAAGATTTCTTCCGACCCTAAGTTGTACTGGATCAATTTCATCAGGTTGCCAAAGGGTTACAAACTTAAGTTCTAACAATGCCATTTTGAAATCTTTCTTAGATTTCAAAACCTCTTGGTGTCTCCAAGTGTTTAAAGCAATTTTTGCAAAAAATAAGGTTATCATTGACACAATGGCAGAAACGGTTGTCCCTATCATTGAAAACAAGGCAATTTTATCAGCTGTTGACATGATCCCTCCGTAAGTGACGGGATATTTTAGCATTATCACAGGCACTCAGTGAATGCCTGCTATAAAACACAATCCATATATGAGGATTGTGTGCCCAGAGGATCATTCAAGCACTGTTGAGGATGTGTCTAACCGACTGGCGTGAACAAAAATTGTACTATCAATGTCGCTCTGATTAAAAAAATCAGCAAGCAGTTTAACTATCTGATTGCAAATATTGGTAGATGCATTTTTAAGAGATGTAGCGCTGAATACACCATCATTTCTTTGTACGCCTCGGCTAGTGACCCCAGTGTAAACATTCTCCGGTAAGTCTTCTCCAGATGGACTTTGCTTTTCAAAGCCATTTTCGCCAAGCAAGTCGCTAACTTTTTTATACATCCCAGTACGCTGTCCAACTGTGATATCAAAAGTAATCACAACCCGAAATTTCACATTAACAGTTTCCATGGCACTGCCCCAATAGTAACGCGCACATATAGCGCAACTAATCTATAAGGGCATTTATCAAATTTTCAATCTCTAGACATCTAAAAACTACTAAATGACGTAGGCTTGTTTTTATTCGTTAGTGCCGGGGTAAATTGATGAGGGCCATGAAGCCGACAAAGGCGCACAACGGCCCTGCAAAACCACCTGCAGCAATAAGCGTCCAAACCAGAATTGTTCCGATTATTGTAATAATTTCATGGCCTTTTCAGTTTGTTGCTGGCAGTTGGCCTGTACTGATTTGTTGTGCGCCAGAATGTCTTTTTTCGTCTGTTTATCCAGCACGGCAATATCGTGCTCTGTGAGATAGATGATGTTTACCCAGTCACAGGCAGTGTCCGTTACTTCAGGTTTTGCGGGTAAAGCTTTCGCGCAACTCACGGTCAACATCGTCATCAGGAAGATGATTAACAGTCTGCTGTACATCCCTGGCCCCTTTTGTTGTTTCTACCCGGCGCTCGGCTATCGCTTTAGTAGCTGCTGCACGTTCTTCAGTGCGCTGCTGGTCCGCTTTTGTTTCGGCGATGCTAGTACCGCGAGATTTACCCAGACCAAAGGCACCTGCAATTGCTGCCAGCGCGGCAACAACCAGGCCAATAATCATTTCAAGTCCCATTGTGACCTCACACCAGTGCGGCTTTAGCTTTGGCGTAACGTTCACGGCGGTCTTTAATGCCGTTCTGCCCGCCGTTAATTATCTGCGTGACGCGCTCAACATCCCCCGAATATAGAAGGCAACCACGTAACGTGAAGTACCATGCCGCCGAACGGGCCGCATGTCGCTCTTGCGTTAGCAGTTCCGGTGTACTGACAAGGTCAAGCCTCAGCGCTGCACCGCATTTGGTGTAGTTCTCACGACCAGTGATTTGCAGCAGGCCACGACCGCGATATTTCCAGCCATCACCCTGACTGTTATTCCCCATGCGGTCACCATAAACCAGATTGGCTATTTGTGGCTGGTGAGCGACCTGTTTACCATCGACACGCCCCAGCATTTCGCACTGATACGGCGTCAGGCGCTTACCGAAGGTTTTCTTCAGCCCTTCAACCGAGTAGTTAAAGTTCTCTACCAGCGAAGTAAAGCCATTGGATTCATGCCCAACTTGTGCAATGAACATGGCCTGATCATTAACCGCTGTAATTCCAAACTCTTTCATTGCCGCATCAATGTGCGGAAACCAGCGTGCAGAAAGCCCGGCGCTGATACCAGCCGCCTGCTGAAATTGTGATTGGTTCATATGTGTACCTGATTAAACCACTATTAATGGTAGGGATTAGAATTCACCTAAGATGATGAAATTCAATTTAATTTAAGTCACAATGAGACTTAAGATAAATCCTAATGATTCTATCTACTTTGCGGGTTGTAGCGATGTCGTTGCGACTCGCTTTTTTATTTGTGAACAGCATCAATAAGCCGCGCCACATTGCCTCTAACGGCGATCAGCACAGACAGGAAAATAATGTTGGCCCCGATACTGGCCCACGATGAATAAGGGTAGATACCGCACAGATACGCCAGCGGAACTGCGCTGTAGATGACCGTAAGCAGCCACGCTAAGCGAGATATCCACGGTCGATGTCGGGAGTCGCCGCGACGATAAAACATCAGGGTCAGCACTACCCCAGCGCAAAGCAGCGCGTTAATTGTTGCCGATGGGTCATTTAGTACCACCTGAACCTCCCCGGCGCGTTATCAGCGCCACCAGCGAGCCGACATCCTGGTTGTTCAGGAACGTCAGGATTTTGACAGCTAAAGCCGAAACGATTACGGCACCGATGGCATCCAGAGGCTTATCACTGTAACCAGTCCAGTCAGCCAACTTTGCACCCACCAGCCCAGAGCAGATAATCCCAGCGATGTAAGACACGACAAAATACGCCAGCCGACGTGCTGCGCTAAGGTCCGCAGCCGTTGCAATGTAAAATACAGCTCCGGCAAATGCGCCAAACACCACGCCGTAGTCGGTTCCGGACAGAAATCCATAGACGCTGGCCCCCGTAAGGACACCGCCAGCCAGCCCAGTACCAGAAATCGGATCGGACATTTAGCCCCCTCTTAATTACCGTGAGTCCTCTCAGAATGAGGGGAAACAAAAAAGGCCGCCCGTGGGCAGCCTTCATAGATTTATTGATAATAATATTATCTTGGTAAATGTTGTGGCGGTCCAATCCACGAGAAAGAGTTGAAAACATCTTGAATTATTGCTGATATTTTCAACATTGATTCTTCTGACACATCTACTTCACCATGATGCCCGTCAGCCATCGTATACCCAAGCTTGGTACCGAATAAGTTACTCAGCATTAATGCACCCTGAGGGGCAACAACGAAACCATTATCCATAGGCTGGAGTTTCAACGGTTTCGGAACCTTTCCCGCACCGAGGCCTCGCGCCCTATCTTCTAAGTGTTGAGCTGAATTCCTCACCGCCCTCAAGTGGGGAAAATCATTAGCTACCTGAGCATGTAACTGTTTTATTTTTGCTGGCGCACCATCTTCTTCGGAAAGAACTTTTATAAATTTATCAATGGTGTCCAGAGCATTCAGAAATGATTTGGCATGTAAAAAAATGATTCTCTGTTCATGGATTAATGGAGCGTCTCCGTTACGCCATCTATCCTTTTTTAAGCGAACATCAACCTCAAACCTTACTTCTTCGTAACCTTCATAGGGGCTTATACCCAATTCATCTCTCACCTGCTGTTCTAAAACCTGACGTTTTTGGAAATCATTCTGCCACTGCTCAGGGTTTTGAACTCCCCTACCTGATCTGTTAACCCTTTCGCCATTAAATAAATTTAATGCGACGTTAGCATCATAAAAGGCCGTTTCTAAATGACTTAACAGTCTTTCAAATTTCCAACTTAGTTCCCTGTCTTCATAATTAAGGTTGCTACCGGGCTTAGTTAATTCAAAAATCAACATTTGTCTGTTCCGCAGAAAGAGGTCAGACAATTATATTACTACCAAAAAATGATTAATCCATTTGTGGTCACACAAAAAAACCCGCACGATGGCGGGTTTCTTTTTGTTCTGTTGCTCAGTTCGCTTTAACGTCCCGAGCTTAACACAATTTAAGCATTTTCCGCGCAACCATTCAAGTAGAATCTGTCGCTATTTGTGCCGAATGCGTCACACATTGGTTTGTATAGCATCGATTCTGCTACATTTAGCCAAACATCAACCCGGCTTTCACAGGTTCGCAGACACCATTCAGGATGCTTTTCATTTAGGTCTCTTGCCATCGCCTTTTTGCTCAGGCGCTTGATATAACGATCTTCAATAAGAGCATATAACTTCTTATGCCCTGACTGCACAAGGATACCGCTGAGTACAGCGTTGATGGCCAGCGCTTCTTCATCGGTACAGAACGCCAGACCGCTTTTATTCTTCCCTTCCAGAATCTCTTTGAAGAACGCTTCCAGTTCGGGTTTGCTGATACCCGCTTTCTTCATCCGGCGCAGCGCTTCGTTGATTGCAGTTTTGGTAATTTTTCCAGATGCCAGGAGCTGGTTAAACATGTTTCCACCACTACCACCGCCGATGTAAGACCAGCGGCCCCACATACGCAGCTTTCCCTGTATCCAGATACTTTCCAGAGTGCGGAGGCGCACCATTTCACCAGCCCTACCAACTTCAGAAGGATTAATCATTAAGCTTTCTCCATTTATGCCAGCACGCCAATTGCCAGCGCTCGATCTATAACCCGAAAAACCAATACCAATTGGTCATCGTATTTCGCTTCAAATGCCACGAGATCAGCATGCAACTCGTTGTGATGTGCTCTGCACAGCGGTATCACAAACAAGTCGTGTGCTTTTGTACCCATTCCACCCTGCCCGTGGCCAATCAGGTGGTGGGGGTCGTCTGCTGGTTTATTGCAACATACGCAGGGTTGTGTTTTAACCCAGCGTGTGTACGTCTCATTTACCCAGCGGCGACGTTTTGGCCTGAGCATGAAAGACTCTGGCGACTCAGGATCAACAGAGAGCGTGAGGATCTTCTTCGCCTTCTCCTGCACGAGGCTGGCTGCTGACACGGAAGGCACAATGTCGCTTTCCCTCATAACAGAGCGGAGCTTCTCATCCGGAAGGCGTAGCCCCTTGTGCGCAACGCTTTCCGGAATAACATCAGCCAGGTCGTTCCTGACCAGCCACCAGCACATTTCCGGCAACGTCAGTACATGCGACTCGGGAAAACCAGAATCGCGACGAATAACTTCCAGAATCCAGGATACCAGGTTTCCTGCCGCTATACCTGCAAGCTGTTCGGTATGCTGCCCGGACAAAGTGTGATCGCAATGCCAGCACAGACGAATGCTTCCTGGTGGGTGCCGCATTGTTGTGAAGTTCTTGTCGTGCCACGATGAATGTGGCCACTGGCATTCAAACCGTAAACTCAGCCACTGCTCAAGGGAAGGAAGCCCGCCGGCACGCTGAATAACCCGCTCATTCCCGAAGACCTGCCGCATTACCGGATCATCAGCCAGCGGCTGAATGGCGGCGGGAACAGCCCCTGTACTGAATGACACCATTTCTTCTGGTTCAGGTTCGAGAAGAACGCGACCGCGCATGAAGAGGTGCATTAGTTCCGCGCCGGGACGAAACAACACAATCCCCATGCGATGGGCGACTTCAGGAGTTAACAAAGCCCTCACGCCGCCTGCCCCCCTGCAATATGTTCAGCCCACAACCCACCAATCCAGCGCACTCCCTTGGCAGTGAAACGCGTCTGGCTGAAGGCGTGATTGGATGTGCTCGATGTTCCGGTCTTAACTTCAAATCTCCCCGCGGAAATATGCTGCGCCATGGGGGTAAGTGTGCCGCCGAGGCGATACAGGATATTGCGTTCAATGAGGAACAGGCGGAACTCGGTTTCTTTTGCGTTAAGCAATTTGGCTACCTGCCGGAATGACATGGAGCCTTTTGCAGAGCAATAACGATCAACAAACTCCACCTTTGGCGCCGCGGCTGCCAGCTGGATGGTCAGTTGCTCTTTCTGCTCGGCTAAATCAGCAGCCAGGCGAAGCGCTTCCGGCAGTGAGCGAGGAACACTGACACTCTGCCCTTCTTCCAGTTCCTGCCAGCGATCGACGACCGCGGCGGTAAATTCAGGTGACAATCTGGCAACAATCACCAGAGAGTCGCGTTTGTTAAAACGATACTCCTGGTACACATTACCGTTATGCTCAAAATCGAACTGCGCCAATGGCGCGGTTAAAATTCCCGCAGCAACAAGACGCTCAGCCGAGCGTTTCACGTCACTGTGTTTACTCTGAACCAGATCCGCAATATCACGGCTGGACATTGTTACTACACCATTCACGATTAACTGGCTCATACTTTTCTCCATATCAGGCGGCTGCACCCGCCGGTTCATATCTGCTGATCGTTATCTCTACCCGACCTTTCGGCACTACGGGTCCCCATTCCACCAGCATGCGCTTAATCTGGCTGTCGTCTTCCCAGACACCCGCATGCGTCAGCGCGTCAAACAGGGCTTTGTTGTAATTATCGATATCCCGGCGGCGCGCATCCGGCGGGTACAGAGTGATTTCTACCGCTGCCAGTTCAGTCGATGGCTTCGGGAGACGTCGTAATTGCTCAATGATCGCCACGCAGGCAGCGCTCTGGTATTTACGACCATCAGCGCTAATGAGGTGACGTCCGGCCAGCGGCCCCTTGTTAGGGGCGCGCCAGTAAGTGTTCACGCTCGGAGGGAACGGGAGCACAAGTTTCATGCCACCTCCTGTTGTTGCACTGCACACAGTTCCGGAAGATTTGCCTCCACCAGCGCCCTGGCGAATGGTGGTGGTACCGCATTACCGCAGCGGGCTACCTGCTTATCTTTTGCATAGCGATTTCCACGGTAGTCCTGATCAATAACGTATCCATCCGGGAAGCCCTGCGCTTTATAGAGTTCATGCGGCTGCAACATGCGCATTCCGATATCAACGATCTGGTATTTAAACCCATCGATCGTTACCAACCATTCATCGTCACTTTCCCCGCAATACGTCTCAAGAAATGTGCGTACCTCACCCACGTGCTGGCCACCAGCGGTGATTGTTGGCATGGGCACATCAAGGCGTTGCCCGTCGCGGCATGTTCCACGCAGTTTCACCAGATGAGAGGCAACTACTGCATGATGGTCGACAGTGGTCACTGAGTGCGCGGGCTCATCCATACTGACACCCGGCCCCGTATAGTTACCGCCGTAGTGTTTTGCCAGGAACGCGCTCACCGTCGCGAATTTATTTCCACCTGCAGTAACGGTCCCCAGCGGGTTATCCAGCCGCAGCACACGCGGTTCTTGTCCAGGTCGTTCGCCATAACCCATCTGGATCAGCGTAGGCGTTACCAGTTGAGATTTACCGCCACCACCAGCGGTGATGGTTGCGCTCGGTTCGTCTGCCCGGTGGCCGACGCTGGCCCCAAACTGGCGGGCTATCACTGGCGCAACAAGACAGGCGCGGGATTGCTTCAGAATGGTATGAGCAGGTTTATCCAGCGGGCGCGGTTTAGCCTGGTATTCACTCCCACCATTACCCGCCAGGAATGGCGTCAGTGCAGCCTCAACAATCCCGAGTGCATGCCCATTGCCACCTGGACGTTTTGATGTGCCAGCGGTTACCGTCGGGACAGGTTCGGTAACGGGCTGCCCGGTTGCGCCAGTGCGGAATTTTGTCAGGTGTGGAACGGCTAACGCGTAGCCGAGTTTTTTAGTAATGGTCTGTAATGGCTCATTCAGCGACTGCCCGCGAAAAGCGTCATACGAATTTTTAGAGCTTGTGTGGTTACACTTCACGATAAACGGCGACGCACTTTCGATAACAAAGCGCTGTATGCCGCGCGCGATCCGCTTCAGAGTGTTCTCCGCCAGCGGTTTTTTGCGGTCGAAGATGGACAGGGCTGGGACATTCCAGTCGATACATTCCGCAGCGGTACGCCATGGCATCAGCCTGCCGCTCTGCACCTCCAGAGACTTAGGATCCCCATGGGTAACAGCAGGCCACTGGATTGGGCAGCCATCGCAGCGCATAACCATGAAGAAGCGTTTGCGGATCGTCGGCGCGCCGTAATCACACGCGCGTAGTTCGCGATAATCAACATCATATCCAAGCCCATCCACCAGCTGTTGCGCCTGCTCGCTACCTCTTTCAATAGACAGAAACTCACAAACCTCTGACAGTGCCGGGTGGTCAGCAGGAATGCCAGTGGACAGCATGCCGACAAATGCATTGAATGTTTCGCCAGTGCGGGCAGGATCCGGACGCATTTCATCGGCCAGCAGCGGTCCCCACGTTTTGAACTCTTCCACGTTCTCCAGCATCATCACGCGCGGCCTCTTCGCCAGTGCCCAACGCAGAACAATCCAGGCAAGACCGCGTATCTCTTTTTTCACTGGCTTTGCGCCTTTTGCCTTCGAGAAGTGTCGGCAGTCCGGGCTAAACCATGCCAGGCCGACAGGATTACCGCCGGTGGCAGCTACCGGATCCACGTCAATTTCGTCAGCAGGTACAAACCACACAGGCAGATCGAACCCAATGCGCCCGCGAATGAATACAATATGATCGGCATCTTCCGGCCACCACGTTTCGCTCGGTGCAGCTTTTATCAGGAATACATAGCGACCGCCCTTTTCGCGCTGGGCTGCTGCGTAGTTCATGATGTGCGTCATGCCGGTGATCGCCTGTTTCTCGTGGTACTGCGAACGGCTATACGGTGGGTTGCCATAACCAGCGCCACCCAGTTCAGCAAGACGTTCAGACCAGTCCTGCGTCAGCGCATTATCTTCGGCGGTGTACCATGCCGGGCACTTCGCGTTGTCGTCGTCAGCAAACAAGTCCAGAACTAATGGTCCAAATAGCGCGTTGATACCCCAGAAAAGCAGATCCGGTGTCCGCCACTGATCGCCAACTTCTTTCAATTCATGGGCTGGTTGGCTACGTAGTGCCGCCAGCGCCTGGCAATATTTGTTTAACGTCATCCTCTGAACCCCGCAGGAATCGTTGTATCAACCGGACCAAAAGCCATCACATCGCGCTTTTTCGCACCCCAGTCAGCGCGTTTAGGCCGTCCCTTCTGATCCCAGCGGGTAGCACTTTGCAGATAGCTCTCGAATTTCTTCGGGCCAAACAGCGTTTCCGGCCTCATGTACTGGTACTGCTCATCGTTCTCGTGCCAGTGCTCATGCTTCAGGTCGATAACCAGTTGCAGGTCTGCAACGCTGTACCCCTCACGCAGTCGGGCACGAATGTTCTCCAGGGATGTTTTTGATTTCTGATACCGGGATCCGCTGATCTGGTTCAAATGGGACAAAACCAAAATCGCCTGGTCAGTAATCACGACTTCAGGGTCTGGTTGCGCCGCAACCGGACAAGAGGGTTTTGAAGTTACTTGTGGATCTTGTGTTGATTTTACTGACGGATCCCCGCCAGATTCTGACGGGTCAAAACCGCCGTTTTTTCCAGATTTCGACGGGTCAGCTTTTGAGGCGTCAAATTTTGATGCGTCAGATTTTGACGTGTCAGAATCTGACAGTTGAGAAAATGCAGCAGCCTGAAGTTTCGCCACATTCAGGCGGTAAACGTTCGACGCATTACGGTTACCATTACGGCGCTGTGTACGCGTGAGCCAGCCATCTTTTTCAAGCTTAGCGATTGCCGTTCTGATAGTGCTCGGCCCTGCGCCAAGCTGGCGAGCGATAGTTTCAATGGACGGCCAGCACACCCCCTCATCGCTGCTGAAATCAGCAAGGCGAGCCATGATCGCGACACTAGACAACTTCATGCCCGACGCCGCGCAACCATCCCATACGTAGCCGGTTAATTTAGTGCTCATGATCGTCCGTTATCTCCCTGAACTTTTGCCTGAAATGCTCAAGTGGGCTGAAGCATTCGTGCGGGTAGCCATCACGCAGATAGATAACGCGCTGTGTTTCTGGCTCCCAGCGGATAACACGGACTTGCACTCCGCGGTGGTCTTTGAACCTTCGGTTAAGTTCGCGCACAGGCGTTTTGCCCTCCGGTTGTAGACCCCCACAATTGAAACCGCCCTACTGTGGTTACACGGAACCCAGCGGTTTGATAATCTGCGTTCATACCGAAACAACGGAGTACCCGAAACCGGGATCATCCTGAGTTGCGGTAGACGGTTAAAAGCCGTTAAACTGCTCATGCGGATTATTTCTCCATACTCGAAGAGTTGTTCGCCAAGGCGCCCGGAGCTGCACACTCGCGGGCGTCACTCTTTTCAGCGACACAAAAAACTCGATAAAGAAGCGTTACGTGCTCCTGGAACTTCGCGATAACCTGATAGCTGTTTTCCTCAATTTGAGCACGCTCATCTGCGTCAATTACCCCATCAGCCGTGGCTTTACGTACAAAATTAGAATGACGACCTATCCATTCAATGGACTCCATCAGGCGCTGGTTTATATCGGCGTTATCCAGATCATCAACGTCTGCCAGCGGTACAAATACGCCCTGAGAATGGCGCGCAACGGCATCAGCAATATGAGTTGAACCACCAGCACGTTGTAAAACCATTGCCCAGCCCAGCGGGAAGATTTGGTCGCCGTCAACACGAAGGCGGTTAAACAATGCGTTCTCTGTCACGCCCAACCATTCCGCCGCCTCGGCATAACCACCAGGCAGATCGGTAATCGTTTTTTTAATCGCTACCACCAGCCAGGCTGGCTGACGTTCAACTTTCCAAATAGGTTCGTTACCCACGGCTTACTCCTTTTTCCTGTGGTTACTGGTTAGCTGATACGCCTGTAACCTTGTGATATAGGGATGCGTCATACTTAAGTGTCCCATTAGTAATTCTCTCTATTACGAAGGCTTGCTTCTCAGGGATGACCTTTCCCCAACGACATACGGCAGGGTGTGAGATATTCAAAGCAACAGCGGTTTTAGAGATACCGCCAAAATGCTTTACGACTTCGGACTTATACATAGTTCCTCCGGTGTTATGAATGAACTAAAGGTAACAAAAGGTACATTAAATAGCAAACAACAGTTACAAGCAAAGGGTGTAACATTGGTTACATGAAAACAGAGATGAAAGACCGCATCAGATCCAGACGAATCCAGCTGGATATAACCCAATTAGCACTGGCTAAAAAGCTTGGTGTAAGCCGTGTATCGGTTACAAAATGGGAAAACGGCACGACAAAGCCTGATGGTGAGAACCTTCACCAGTTGGCTCAGGCTCTATCAACAACACCAGAGTGGATACTCTATGGAAGCGGTGATGAGGCCATTGACGACACGCGCGTCGTGCCTTTTCTGAAACCTCCTGTAGCTGTACCGATCATATCGGCAGTTCAAGCTGGTTTATGGACGGATAGCTATGCCTGCTCAAGACTTACAGACGTGATTTCCTGGACTCAAACAACTGCAAATGTATCGGATGAAGCGTTTGGGTTAGTAGTCCGCGGGGAGTCGATGACTAACCCGCAAGGACTTCCATCTATACCTGAAGGTTCTATTGTTATAGTCGAGCCCCATTATGGACAGCTTGATGATCTATATGGGAAAATAGTCGTTGCTATATTGGATGGGACATCAGAAGCAACGGTTAAAAAATTAGTTTGGGATAGCCCCTACTCATACCTAATGCCACTGAATCCGTTATTTAAGCCAATCCAAATTGATGGCAACTGTCGCATTGTCGGAAAAGTTGTACAAATCACTCAAAACATCTAACCCCTTCAAAATTAAGAGCCGAGCATAGCCTCGGCTTTTTTACATTCCCAAAAGTAACATAAAGTACATTGCCCGCTTGACCCAAAAGGTAACTAAAGGTACATTTAAATCATCAAACGTAATCATTGGTACGTTTGGTGAAGATAACAAATGCCTTGTATCAATATTCTGGCGGCCCGGTGTTTTCCCGTTTGTCCGGTAACCGCCAGCCTTTTTCAGGGCACAACAGAAAATGGCATCACCGGGCGACGGGCTCATAACCCAATCCACCCGGGCAAAAGAAAGCGGTCTCTGCAAGCCGCCGACCAATGCAGGTGCCCTTCTCTGTTGTGTATGGAGAAAGTTCGGCGGTGGCAGCCGCCTTAACGAGGGTAAAACCATGAGTAATGACCGCATGACCGTAGTGCCAGATTTTCTTGGCGAACTGGATGCCGGCGTGTTCATGAACAAAATCGCGGCAGCACTTAATACCACCGCGCTTGGCGTTCTGAACAACGGCAACAAAGGCAAAGTAGTCCTCACATTTGATTTTGAGCGCATGGGTAATTCCGTTGAAGAGAAGCGCGTCAAGATCAAGCACAAGCTGAACTACAGCACCCCAACACCGCGTGGTAAAGCCTCAGAAGAGGACACAACCGAAACCCCGATGTGGGTCAACAAAGGCGGGAAGCTAACCATCCTGCAGGAAGATCAGGGTCAGCTGTTCGGGATCACTGGCGCGGTGGATGGAAAGCTTAAAGCGGCTCAGTGATCCGCAACAACAAACTCACTGATACCACTTTGATCATCAGTTAATAAGGAATTTTTATGTCTCAGTTAGACAGCGGTACCTTCAAGCAGGTCAAAGACCTGGTTCTTTCCGGTTATCACCTGAATGATATTCATGGCCTGGCTTGCCCGACCGCATTACTGCCAGAGGGTACTGGCGTTGAAAGCCTCGAGCGCTTCTCTCTGGAGCGTTTCCGATTTCGTGGTGCAATGACAACAACCAGTATTGATGATTTCGCACGTTATTCTAAAGGTTACGCCAGCGCCAGCGATCCAGCCCGTTGCTTCATTGATGCTGACAACATGACCGCTCGTTCAGTGTTCAACATCGGCACCCTGGATAATCCCGGTCACGCCGATAACGTTGCTTCGATCACCCTGAAGAAAACCGCCCCGTTCCGCGCGTTACTGCAGATCGATGGTCAACGTCTGAATCAAAAGCAAATCGCTGAATGGCTGGAAGACTGGAGCGATTACCTTCTGGCGTTTGATGCTGATGGCAATACGATGCAGATTTCCCAGGCGGCTCAGGCTGTGCGTCGTATCACTATTCAGCAAGCAACCCAGCAGGACCATGAAACTGGTGATTTCGCTGGTAAAAAATCGCTGATGCAAAGCGTTGAAGCAAGCAGCAAAGACGTAATGCCTGTGGCGTTCGAGTTCAAATGTGTGCCGTATGAAGGTCTGGGCGAACGCCGCTTTAGCTTGCGTAACAGCCTGCTGACCAGCGATGAACCCTGCTTTGTTCTGCGCATCGTCCAACTTGAAGCCCAGGAAGAAGAGATCGCCAACGAATTCCGCGATTTGCTGATCAGCAAGTTCGAAGGTGAATCAGTGGAAACTTTCATCGGTAACTTTAAAGCCTAATTGCTCTGCATTAAATCCCCGGCGCCGCGGGGATTTATTGAAGCGTAATTCCATTAATTATCGCCACCCGGCGAGGGATTCTTGCAACCAAAATCTGCGCGGTGCAGCGCGCCAATATGGAGAAAACCATGAGCTACATTCAGACATTATCCGGTAAAAAATTTAACTACCTGACCGCCACAATCGACGATATCGATGTTGAGGATATCGCGACTACTCTTTCCAACATCTGTCGATTCGCTGGGCATCTCCCAGAGTTCTATAGCGTGGCTCAGCACTCTGTGCTTGTAAGCCAGATTGTGCCGCCAGAGTTCGCCTTTGAAGCGCTGATGCACGACGCTGCGGAGGCATATTGCCAGGATATTCCGGCCCCGCTTAAAGCCTTGCTGCCTGACTACCAGCGCATGGAAACTTATATTGATGGTCTTATCCGCTTTAAATTCGGTATCCAGCTTGAGCAAGCTGCCGTCGTGAAATATGCCGATCTAACCATGTTAGCTACCGAGCGCCGTGATCTGGAAATAGATGACGGTTCGAAGTGGCAAATTCTTGAAGGTATTCCCTGCTCTGATCTCGTTCAGGTTATCCCCCTCCGTCCTGGTCAAGCCTATGGCCTGTTCATGAATCGCTTTAACGAACTTGTGGAGCTGCGCCAATGCGCCGCATGAAGGTAAAAGAACTCGTTGCGGAGGCTTTTGCCTCCGTTGCTGAATTGCCACCAAAGCATGCACCGCTTATGCGCGAAGTAGCCACCAGACTGGAAGCTACGTTCGCAGCATTAAAAGAGTCTCTGGTGCAACTGGAACAGGAACGTAAAGGTAAAACGCCATGACCGTATTTGAATATCTCCAGGCTCATCCGAATACCACCAGCGGTGAAATCGCCAAAGGTATGAACAAAACGACGCCCGCGGTCGCTGGCGCATTATCGCAACTCTATGGCACCGGCCGGATCGTGAAGTCTGGTGTTCGCAAGGGCATTCCAACATACCGTGTTAACGATATGCCGTTTGGGTGCAGTAACAGCCTAACCATGATGTTTAACCAGTTATTGAGCAGAGTCAGAAAAGGAACAGTCCAATGACCGAACTTAACAAACAGGAGCGTGCAGCATGACAGTGCATACAATTAAGCAATGCCGTCCTGACCAGAAAGAAACCGATTATTTCTGGAAGTTGTTTCATGCGGCACAACGCAATGACGCTCGCTGGCACGGTAGTGAAAGCAGCATTATCGCTGATGAGCTATCCCGAACGGATTTAGATCGTAACCAAAAACTGTTTCTTCTCCGCGCCTGGCAAGTGCTTGTAGACGACAAAGGTGGATTCGGGCGCTTTATTGGTGCCTTTGATACTTACGTCTACAACATGCAGGACCCGGATGATGACTGCGTAGCGTGGAAGCCTGAACTTAGCAAACTGCTGTGTGACGGGCAATTGTTGGACGTGGTTATCGATGCTTATCAGTCTGCTCGGCAGCGCATAGCAGAACTGGAGGCGCGGACAGTGACGCTGCCCCAATATCGCAATTCACCGGACATGCACACAAAACAGTTTTATGAGGCTATCGGATTTAATCAGGGGCTTGATATTTTCATAGAAGCACTCCGCGCCGCTGGCATTGGCGTGAAGGGGGAATGAGATGTCAAAGTCACCAATGAAACTCATGCTACGGGCATGGAACAAAGAGCTTAAAAATCCAGAATGGGGCATGGGCAATCGTAAACACCGCAAAGCTTGTGCTCGTGATTTTGCCGGAGCCAGCATAGAAACCGATGCTGATATCCCTAACCAAGCCGAAGCAGATGACCGCCTGGCGGAAGAACTTACTTACTGGACGGACTAACCCATGAAAACTAACCACCCGGCGCACGGTCCTGTATCACTCAATCGCCTGCTCCAGATAAGAGAAATACTCAGCAAAGCAGCAGCACAAAGCGACGGCGGAAATCTCGGCTACGCAATGGCTGATGCTGTGAAGGTGATTGATGGGGCTATTGCGGCGTTTGATGCTGAGCCTGTGGCTGACGTCGTGGTATGGTCATCGCCGAACGAGGAAAGAACCTGCGATATCCGATGGCGTCATCACGATGTTGCGCCTGGTCCGCTCTATGCTGTCCCACTTATGCCAGCCAGCAGTAAATTATAATTTTGTAAGCCCGGGTGCAGCCGGGTTGTATGGAGAAAATAATGTCGCGAATGATCCCCTTACTTGACTGGGCAAAAGAGGAATTTGGAGAGCAAGCACCAAGTGAACGCATATTGAAAAAATATGCAAAGGGAAAAATGATGGCTCCTCCAGCAATTAAGGTTGGTCGCTGCTGGATGGTTGATCGTAATGCCCGATTTGTCGGGATGCTTGCAGAACCGAAAATTCCGACTTCGGCCAGCCCAAGATTACAACGGATAATTGCTGATGGCTGCTAGACCACGCACTCACAAAATACCAATCCCTAACCTGTACTGCAAATTGGATAAGCGCACCGGTAAGGTATATTGGCAATATAAACATCCTATTTCAGGTCGTTTTCACAGCCTTGGAACCGATGAATCCGAGGCTAAACAAGTCGCCACAGAAGCTAACATAATAATAGCTGAACAGCGAACTAGGCAGATCTTGAGCGTGAATGATCGCCTGGCACGGATGAAAGGCAGGCGCACTGATATTACGGTTACTGAGTGGCTCGATAAATACATAGGCATTCAGGAGGAAAGGCTTAAAAATAACGAGCTTAAACCAAACTCCTTTCTTCAAAAAGGTAAGCCTGTCCGTTTATTCAGAGAACACTGCGGCCTGCAACATCTAAAGGATATTTCAGCTCTCGATATTGCAGAAATAACTGATGCCATTAAAGCCGAAGGCCACAATCGCATGGCTCAGGTAGTTAGAATGGTGCTCATCGATGTTTTTAAAGAGGCGCAACATGCCGGACACGTTGCCCCCGGATACAATCCGGCGCAAGCCACTAAGCAGCCGAGAAATAGAATAACAAGGCAGCGTCTTTCCTTTGAAGAATGGAGCGTTATTTATAAGACGGCGGAACAGCAGCAGCCTTATCTTCAGTGCGGAATGTTATTAGCCCTAATCACTGGCCAGCGTCTTGGTGACATATGCAATATGAAGTTCACCGATGTATGGGATGACATGCTCCATATCGAGCAGGAAAAAACAGGTTCTCGTCTGGCTATTCCGTTAGATCTTAAATGCGAGGTGCTGGGCCTCACTCTCAGGGATGTTATTTCAAAATGTCGGGATGCGGTTGTCAGTAAATACCTTGTCCATTTCAGGCACACCACATCCCAGGCTAATAGAGGTGATCGAGTGTCGAGCAGTTGCCTGACATCCACCTTTAAAAAAGCCAGAGACAAAAGTGGCCTGGAGTGGAAATACGGGACGCCCCCAACTTTCCATGAACAGCGTTCTTTATCGGAGCGACTGTATCGTGAACAGGGTCTGGATACTCAGAAACTGCTGGGGCACAAGTCCAGAAAAATGACGGATAAATACAACGACGATCGAGGAAAAGACTGGGTCGTTGTTGGGGTAAAAACGGGGTAAAAACGAGGGGGTTTTGGGGAAGAGTTTTGGGGAAAGTTTTGGGGAAGAATTTTCGAGGGCATAAAAAAACGGGAACCATCAGGCTCCCGTTCTCACACAACCCAGAATCTGGATTACATGTTTTCGATGATCGCGTCACCAAACTCAGAACATTTCAGCAGTTTAGCGCCATCCATCAGACGTTCGAAGTCATAGGTTACGGTCTTGGCGTTGATCGCGCCTTCCATACCTTTAACGATCAGGTCAGCCGCTTCTACCCAACCCATGTGGCGCAGCATCATTTCTGCAGACAGAATGATAGAACCTGGGTTCACTTTATCCTGACCTGCATACTTCGGTGCAGTACCGTGAGTTGCTTCAAACAGTGCGCATTCGTCACCAATGTTTGCACCCGGCGCGATACCAATACCACCAACCTGTGCGGCCAGCGCATCGGAGATGTAGTCACCGTTCAGGTTCATACAGGCAATCACGTCATACTCAGCCGGGCGCAGCAGGATCTGTTGCAGGAACGCATCGGCGATAACATCCTTAACTACGATCTCTTTACCGGTTTTCGGGTTCTTGATTTTCACCCATGGACCGCCATCGATCAGTTCGCCACCAAATTCTTCACGCGCTAACTGGTAACCCCAGTCTTTGAACGCGCCTTCGGTGAACTTCATGATGTTGCCTTTGTGTACCAGGGTAACTGAATCACGATCGTTGGCGATGGCGTATTCAATCGCTGCACGTACCAGACGTTTAGTCCCTTCTTCAGAACACGGTTTGATACCAATACCGCAATGTTCCGGGAAGCGTATTTTCTTCACACCCATCTCTTCGCGCAGGAATTTAATCACTTTCTCAGCATCGGCAGAGTCAGCTTTCCACTCGATACCCGCGTAGATATCTTCGGAGTTTTCACGGAAGATGACCATATCGGTCAGTTCAGGGTGTTTAACCGGGCTTGGTGTACCCTGATAATAACGCACCGGACGCAGGCAGACATACAGGTCAAGTTCCTGACGCAGAGCTACGTTCAGAGAGCGAATACCGCCGCCAACAGGAGTGGTCAGAGGGCCTTTAATGGCAACACGATATTCACGAATCAGATCTAAGGTTTCAGCAGGCAGCCAGACGTCCTGGCCATAAACCTGAGTGGATTTCTCACCGGTGTAGATTTCCATCCAGGAGATTTTACGCTCGCCTTTATAGGCTTTCTCGACAGCAGCATCGACAACTTTGATCATCGGTGGGGTTACATCAACGCCGATACCGTCGCCTTCAATGAACGGGATAATCGGATTTTCAGGAACGTTGAGTTTGCCGTTTTGCAGGGTGATCTTCTTACCTTCCGCCGGAACAACTACTTTGCTTTCCATTCACCTCTCCTTCGAGCGCTTCTGGTTCTGCTCGTCTGTCATCGCGCTGCATGTGCGTTTGCGTCCTGCTGCACGAATGCGTTAGAGCAATTTTTTGTTAATGTTTTGTAATGAGCATGTCAATACTACCCTAATGTTCGCCGCCATGAAAGACACTCGTTCTTAGGCTATAATGCGGCAATTGATATAATCTGAAAATACCATGCAAAAAACTTCTTTTAGAAATCACCGGGTTGAGCGATTCAGCTCACGACAAGTCACTAAGCAGCGTAAAGAAAACCAGCCAAAACGCGTGGTTTTGTTCAATAAACCCTACGATGTTTTGCCACAATTTACTGACGAGGCTGGCAGAAGCACGTTAAAAGATTTTATTCCCTTGCCGGGAATTTATGCGGCGGGCCGACTCGACCGGGACAGCGAAGGGCTTTTGGTGCTGACCAATGACGGCGCACTGCAGGCGCGGTTAACGCAACCCGGTAAGCGTACCGGGAAAATTTATTACGTCCAGGTTGAAGGCGAGCCGACAGCAGAAGCGCTGGACGCCCTGCGTACCGGAGTAACGCTCAATGATGGCCCCACGCTACCCGCAGGCATTGAGGTAGTAGAGGAACCTGTATGGCTGTGGCCGAGAAATCCGCCGATTCGGGAACGAAAAAACATTCCCACCAGCTGGTTGAAAGTCACCTTATATGAAGGCCGCAACCGCCAGGTTCGCCGTATGACAGCACATGTTGGATATCCTACGCTGCGTCTCATTCGCTATGCTATGGGGGATTACACGCTGGATAATCTCGCCAACGGCGAGTGGCGGGAGCTCTAGCATCAGGCCTTTACAGCGCCATTAACAAGGAAGAATGAAAGAAATGGACAAACGACTCATCGCGCCACTCATTCTGTGTGCCGTATCGCCATTGGGTTATGCCGCGCAGAATTGTGAAGCGACAGCAGGTATCGCGGCAGGCGCGGCTGATTATCTCTATGAAACCGCTCAGGTAAAAACAACCTCCCGACTACACTTCAACTCCGCACCAGATGTTGAATGTCAGCTCCCTGCTTTCCTGGTCAACGGCAATACGGTAGAGGTGTTAAGAGAAGCGCGATCGGCCCAATCAGCAGACGCTCCCGTTCATACTTTTCGCTATGTTCGATACCGTGATGCCAAAGGCATGTTCGCCACAGGCTGGGTCGCGGCTGAAGGTCTGGTACCTCTGACGACTCCCTTATCCGTAAATCCGGCCTGTAAGAAATGGGCGCACAAAGAGATGCCGCAACGCGAAAGAATGCCCCCCGTTGCTGATAATCATTATCAGGTTACAGGCAACGATCGCGCCTGGTTTTATACCATGCCAACGGAACAGTGCCGCAGCCAGTCCGTTTTTTTGGTTCCCGGCGACATTATTTCCACACAAGAGCAGTCAAAAGATGACTTTATTGAAGCGGTTTATTACACCACCGATCGCCATATCGTACGCGGCTGGTTGAAAAAGTCACAACTCCAGCCTTTAAACAGCGGTGATAACTACCGCTATGATATCAATCCATTATCGACAGACGAAGCTACACGAGTCGCGACCCTCAGCCTTCGCCCGGACTATCAATGCATTTTTTATGAAAGCTGGAATGCTAAAAAGGCCATTGAGATTATCGTACGCGAGGATCATCAAACTGCATTGTGTCGCGGAGGGGCCGACCCACAAACGTCGCCTCCTGTGGCTTATATTAGTATCGACAAGACCAGCGGTGAAATTAGCTGGCCAGATGTTGCCGAAGGTTTTGCTGAGGAATAAGGGGGAAACATGTTCAAACCGCACGTCACGGTCGCCTGCATTGTGCATGCAGAAGATAAATTCTTGGTCGTTGAAGAAACGATCAATGGCAAAGCCTTGTGGAATCAACCCGCAGGACACCTGGAAGCCGACGAAACGCTGGAGCAAGCCGCAGCACGCGAACTATGGGAAGAAACGGGCATTAAAGCACAGCCACAGCATTTTGTTCGTATGCATCAATGGATTGCACCGGACAGAACGCCCTTTTTGCGTTTTCTTTTCGCTATCGAGCTTGCCAATATGTGCGCTACTGAACCCCATGACAGCGATATTGATTGCTGTCGTTGGGTCAGCGCAGAAGAGATTTTCTCTGCGCCAAACCTGCGTTCGCCGTTGGTTGCAGAGAGTATTCGCTGTTATCAGAGCGGCCAGCGCTACCCGCTGTCCATGATCGGTGAATTTAACTGGCCATTTACAGAGGGTGTCAAGTAAAGGGCTGCGTGCTAGAATATGCCGCCTTGAAGTTCAATGTTGTGAGTATTCCTATGTCTGAAAGCCCAAAAAAAGTGATCGTCGGCATGTCCGGCGGTGTCGATTCCTCCGTTTCTGCCTGGCTGTTACAACAACAGGGCTATCAGGTAGAAGGCCTGTTCATGAAGAACTGGGAAGAGGACGATGGCGAGGAATACTGCACAGCGGCCGCCGACCTTGCGGATGCACAGGCTGTTTGTGACAAACTCGGCATTGAACTGCATACCGTCAACTTTGCCGCAGAATACTGGGACAACGTCTTTGAACTGTTCCTTGAAGAGTACAAAGCGGGTCGTACGCCGAACCCGGATATTCTGTGCAATAAAGAAATTAAGTTTAAAGCCTTCCTTGAGTTTGCCGCCGAAGATTTAGGTGCCGATTACATCGCCACCGGTCACTACGTGCGTCGCGCAGATGTCGACGGCAAAAGCCGACTGCTGCGTGGGCTCGATGGTAATAAAGACCAAAGTTATTTCCTCTATACGCTCGGCCATGAGCAAATCGCGCAAAGCCTGTTCCCGGTCGGTGAACTGGAAAAACCGCAGGTGCGTAAAATTGCCGAAGACCTTGGTCTGATTACGGCCAAGAAAAAAGACTCCACCGGCATCTGCTTCATTGGCGAACGTAAGTTCCGCGAGTTTCTTGGTCGCTACCTGCCGGCTCAGCCAGGCAAAATCATCACCGTTGATGGTGAAGAGATTGGCCAGCATCAGGGGCTGATGTACCACACTCTGGGTCAGCGTAAAGGTCTGGGTATTGGCGGAACGAAAGAAGGGACAGAAGATCCATGGTATGTAGTGGATAAAGACGTTGAGAACAACATTCTGGTTGTCGCTCAGGGTCATGAACATCCACGTCTGATGTCTGTTGGCCTGGTGGCGCAACAGCTGCATTGGGTCGATCGCGAACCGTTCACTGGTACCATGCGCTGTACGGTGAAAACCCGCTATCGTCAGACCGACATTCCGTGCACCGTTAAGGCACTGGATGCTGAGCGTATTGAAGTCATTTTCGACGAGCCAGTCGCGGCGGTTACGCCGGGTCAGTCGGCTGTCTTTTACAATGGCGAA
>OBVD01000475.1_pt1 | contig 28840 bp, 30 predicted proteins | sample 1495031 | NCBI WGS metagenome assembly OBVD01 (sample SAMEA2579967, study PRJEB22360) | human gut metagenome
GAAAGAAAAACGGCAGGCCAGCGTCCTTTTTCAGACGCGGTAAGACAAAATGTCGAACACACTGAACCATACATCCTCCCGGCAAATTGTCCGGCATTATACTCATCGTCAGAAGCGGCGCAAGCATTTGATGCAATATTTTGTATGCGCAAACGGTTTATTTGAATTATAAGTCAAAATATATGCATTTTTATTTGATGTGATTCTGGAGGAGAACTGTCGTTCGGTATCAATAATTGCAGACATTTCCTGCTTTTTTTGTGTTTCACTTTCACGCAATCAGATATGCATTTTATTCCATTCATCCGACTTATAGGGCGGAGTGTGAAGACGAACGGCTAACACTATTGCTTACTGCGCAGGGATGCGCGCTATCACTTTAATTTCAAAATCAAAGCCTGCCAGCCATGTAACACCCACCGCCGTCCAGTTTGGATAAGGTGGGGCGCTAAATATTTCATTTTTCACCGTCATGATGTCTTCAAATTGTTTTTCTGGATCGGTATGAAAGCTCGTAACATCAATGATATCGTCAAAAGTGCATCCCGCAGCAGCCAGGGTCGCATGCAAATTATCAAATGCCAGTCTGACTTGTTGCTGAAAATCAGGTTCAGGTGTTCCGTCCTCTCGACTTCCTACTTGCCCGGAAACAAACAGCAAATCGCCGGAACGAATAGCCGCAGAATAACGATGCTCAGCATACAGTGAATGTCGGCTAGCAGGGAAAACAGCGGTTCTTTCTACCATTTGGTTATCCTCAAGATTTACGACATGAACAGAAGAGTTATATTTACCGGGAGCCGCTTTTAGCGGACGACGTGAGTAAACAAAACCCAGACATCATGGATAATGGCTGGGCTTAATTGAGCGTAGTCGGTTATGCGCCAAACGCGCCATCAATGGTATGCATCGCGCCGGTAACAAAACTGGCTTCTGGCCCTGCTAACCATGCGACCATACCAGCGACCTCTTCCGGTTGCCCATGTCTTTTGATAGCCATAAAACCATGCAACATATCGCGCATTGGCCCGTTGGCGGGATTAGCGTCGGTATCAATTGGCCCTGGCTGGACGACGTTAATGGTGATCCCACGCGGTCCGAAATCACGGGCCAGCCCGCGCGCCATGCCTTGCAGGGCAGATTTACTGGCGGCATAAGCAGCCATGCCTGCAACAGGCATACGATCGCCATTCACGGAGCCGATGATTAAGATGCGCCCGCCTTCGGGCATCTGCCGGGCGGCTTCAACAGAGGCATGATAAGGAGCATGAATATTGATTTTGAAAAGGCGATCAATATCGTCGGCATTTAATTCCAGGGCATCGCCAAAGACGCCAATACCTGCATTTACTACCAGAATATCCAATGCGCCACTCTTACGAACGACATCAATGACAGCGTCTCTGTCAGCACTATCTGTGAATACTGCTATCGCTCCAGTCTCTTGTGCCAGGTGTTCAGCGGCATCTTTCGACCCCGCATAGGTGAATCGTACATTGGCCCCATCGGTGACGAAACGACGTACGATAGCGGCACCGATTCCACGGCTGCCACCGAGGATGAGAACTGTCTTACCTGTAAAAGCGCCCATAAGGACTCCTTGATTTATTATGTAACATGCATTACAAAACTGTTTTAACTTTCTGTCAACAAGTTTTGTAATGGTCACTAAAAAACAATCTCGCGTTCCAGGTCGTCCCAGACGTTTCGCTCCTGAGCAGGCAGTCTCTGCGGCAAAAGTGCTTTTTCACCAAAAAGGTTTCGATGCTGTCAGTGTTGCTGAAGTTACTGATTATCTTGGTATTAACCCCCCGAGCCTCTACGCAGCTTTTGGCAGTAAAGCTGGGTTATTTAGCCGTGTACTCAATGAATATGTCGGTACGGAAGCTATTCCGCTTGCCGATATTCTTCGTGATGATCGTCCGGTAGGCGAGTGCCTGGCTGAGGTATTAAAAGAAGCGGCGCGCAGATATAGCCAAAACGGCGGCTGCGCTGGCTGTATGGTTCTTGAAGGCATTCATAGTCATGATCCACAAGCGCGTGATATTGCCGTTCAATATTATCACGCCGCAGAAACGGCCATTTATGACTATATCGCCAGGCGGCATCCACAAAGCGCACAATGTGTGACTGATTTTATGAGTACCGTGATGTCAGGGCTTTCTGCGAAGGCACGGGAGGGGCACTCCCTCGAACAACTCTGTGCAACAGCTGCACTGGCGGGGGAAGCGATAAAAACTATTCTCGAGGAGTGATGCTGACCTTGACCCGAAAGGCGGGAACGCGCCTGCCGATAAGTTGTGATAAGACAATAATTCACGCGTTAAGGCTAGCGGAATTGATCATCTTTTCGTATAACGATAGAAATGAAACGTTGTTTTAATTAAGGAGTGGAAAAGATGATCATCGGAAATATTCATAATCTTCAGCCGTGGCTACCCCAGGAGTTACGCCAGGCGATTGAGCATATCAAAGCACACGTTACGGCAGAAACGCCAAAGGGCAAGCACGATATCGAAGGCAATCGTCTGTTTTATCTTATCTCGGAAGATATGACCGAGCCGTACGAAGCCCGCCGTGCGGAGTACCATGCCCGCTATCTCGACATTCAGATTGTGTTAAAAGGTCAGGAAGGCATGACCTTCAGCACGCAACCTGCAGGCACGCCGGATACCGACTGGTTAGCTGATAAAGACATCGCATTTTTGCCGGAAGGCGTTGATGAGAAAACAGTTATCCTTAATGAAGGTGATTTTGTTGTGTTTTATCCGGGGGAAGTGCATAAACCGCTGTGCGCAGTGGGTGCACCAGCCCAGGTTCGCAAAGCAGTAGTGAAGATGCTGATGGCGTGATGACTTTTCGCCGTAAATAACTCCAGGTTTACGGCGAGTTTGTGAAAAGAGCGTTTTTTGATATTTTTTTGCGAGTAAAATTTGTAATGCTTAGACGTTCTTATTAACTCAAGGAGTCCGTCATGAGCAAAATATCAGGTTGGAATTTTTCTCAAAACATTACATCAGCCGACAATTGTAAACAAAAAAATGAAGACTTAGATACCTGGTATGTGGGAATGAATGATTTTGCCCGAATTGCCGGAGGGCAGAATAGCAGAAGCAATATTCTTTCTCCCAGAGCATTTTTGGAGTTTTTGGCTAAGATATTTACCCTGGGTTATGTGGATTTTAGCAAACGCTCCAACGAAGCGGGTAGAAATATGATGGCTCATATTAAGTCCTCATCTTATATCAAAAATAATGATGGTAGTGAGATAATGAAGTTTGTTATGAATAATCCTGAAGGGGAGCGAGCGGATTTATCTAAGGTGGAAATAGAAATTACACTTGCCTCAGCTTTTAATAATGGGATTCGTGAAGGACATACAGTCATTATATTTACACAACCTGATGGTTCGACTAATCGTTATGAAGGGAAGTCCTTTGAAAGAAAAGATGAGAGTTCATTACACCTGATTACTAACAAGATTCTGGCGTGTTACCAACGCGAAGCTAACAAGGAAATAGCTCGTCTATTAAATATTCCGCAGGAGTTAAATAATTCTCAGGACTTGAATAACTCGCAGGTGAGTTGTAAAGATTCAGTTGATTCTACGATTACGGATTTATTAGAAAAACCATTGAATAATGCATTATTAGCAATAAGGAAAGAACATCTGCTATTAATGCCTTATGTATGTAATGAATCGATTTCATACTTGCTTGGTGAAAAAGGGATACTGAAAGAAATAGATGACCTTAACGCAGTAAATAATTATCTTCTTAATAATAAGAAAGCTACTGACAATGAAATTAATGACATCAAAGTTAACCTGTCTCATATTCTTATTGATTCCTTAGATGATGCAAAAGTTAACCTTACACCGGTCATCGATTCGATTCTGGAGACTTTTTTAAAATTCCCATATATTAATGATGTAAGAATACTGGATTGGTGTTTTAATAAAAGAATGCAATATTTTGGTGATTCTGAAAAGATAAAGTATGCATGCTCCGTGATAAATCATATTGATTTTAGTCGCGATCAATCTAAAGATTTTAGCTGCGATCAATCTAAAATTAAAATAGCTGAGACCTTATTTTTCAATCTCGATAAAGAACACTATAAAAATAGCCGTAAATTACAGGAATTGATTTGGGATAAGTTGGTTGCATATGTCAATGATTTTAACTTAAGCAATCAAGAAAAATCACGCTTAATACTAAGGTTATTTGATGATGTTAAGTTGCTATTTAATGAAGTGCCTGTCAGCATTTTAGTAAATGATATTTTTTTTGAAGGATTTTTTCATGAAGCAACCTGATTTTGCTAAGTGGTATTTCTATCAATTACTTAAAGATTATGAGGGCGAACAGCTGTATCTTAATGAGTTAGGATATGTTTATGGTAATGAAGAAAAAACAAATGAAATTGTAAAAAACAATCCGGGTTATGTCGTTAAGATTTTTGAAGAAAAGATGGTTAATGAATTAAAAATTAGAACAAGAATGATGAAAATCCTCCGGAAGATTTACGTATAGCAATAGAAAAATATGGATGGAATAATTGAACTATTACTGCATAAATAATGTGATGCCGGGATGTTTTTGTATTTCCCGGCATCTTTATAGCGATATCAATTATTTACTGAGCGTCGCGACCATCACCGCTTTGATGGTATGCATGCGGTTTTCCGCCTGATCAAAAACAATGCTGGCGGCAGATTCGAAGACCTCATCAGTCACTTCCATTCCGCCATGTAGGCCAAACTCTTCCGCCATTTTCTTACCAAGCGTCGTCTGGTCGTCATGAAACGCGGGCAGGCAGTGGAGGAATTTGACCTCCGGGTTACCGGTCAACTGCATCATCTTGCTGTTCACCTGATAATCACGCAGTAATGCAATCCGTTCTGCCCATTTCTCTTTTGCTTCCCCCATCGACACCCATACATCGGTATAGATAAAGTCAGCACCTTCAACTCCTTTGGCTACATCTTCCGTCAGCGTAATATTCCCGCCATTTTGCTGTGCCAGGGCGCGGCATTCCGTAACCAGCGCAGCTTCCGGCCAGCATGCCTGTGGCGCGACCAGACGCAAATCCAGACCGGTAAGCGCCGCAGCTTCGAGCATCGAATTGCCCATGTTGTTACGTGCGTCACCTGCATAGACCAGCGTCATTTCGTTGAACGCTTTACCGGGCAAATGCTCTTGCATGGTGAGAAGATCCGCCAGCAGCTGCGTGGGGTGAAACTCATTGGTCAGGCCGTTCCATACCGGCACGCCAGCGTATTCCGCCAGTGTTTCGACAATCTCCTGACCATAGCCGCGATACTGAATACCGTCATACATGCGACCAAGCACGCGGGCAGTGTCTTTTATCGACTCTTTATGACCAATCTGGCTGCCGCTTGGGCCGAGATAAGTAACACGAGCACCCTGGTCATATGCGGCAACTTCGAAAGAGCATCGGGTACGAGTCGAGTCTTTTTCGAAGATGAGCGCGATGTTTTTACCAGTGAGTTTGGCTTCTTCTTTACCGCTTTTCTTATCGGCTTTCAGCTTCGCGGCTAACTGCAGCAGGCTGTTGAGTTCAGCTGGCGTGAAATCGAGTAATTTCAGGAAATGCTTATGATAAAACCTGGACATAGATCCCTCCTGTGGCTAACGCCTCAATGAATTAAAATTCAATTTATATGGATTATTATTCATTTGCAAGTCTAAAGCATAAATCTTTGTCACAAAGGTGGAGGCAATGTCAGTGGTGTGTGACAATAAGAGTATCGGCAGGACATTAAGAGGAATGAGCCATGGCAAACCCGGAACAACTGGAAGAACAGCGTGAAGAAACACGTTTGATTATTGAAGAATTACTGGAAGATGGCAGCGATCCGGACGCGCTGTACACCATCGAACACCATCTTTCCGCAGACGATCTGAAAACCCTGGAAAAAGCAGCAGTTGAAGCGTTTAAACTCGGTTACGAAGTGACCGATCCAGAAGAGCTGGAAGTTGAAGATGGTGATATCGTGATTTGCTGCGACATCCTCAGCGAGTGCGCGTTGAATGCCGATCTGATCGATGCCCAGGTTGAACAACTGATGACGCTGGCGGAGAAATTTGACGTTGAGTACGACGGTTGGGGCACTTACTTTGAAGATCCCAATGGCGAAGACGGCGACGATGAAGATTTTGTCGATGAAGACGATGACGGGGTTCGCCACTAATTAATTGATTAAAATGCCCGATAGCACACACTAGCGGGCATTTTTTTAGAGTTCGCGTAGCATCCGCACTTCACAATCGACATGGCCCGTGCAGCCAAGCGCATAGTTGATATGCTCAAAGCCCAAATGCTCATAAAGCGCAATGGCTTCCTTTAAAAAAGCGGTCGTTTCCAGATAGCAGCGTTTGAAGCCCATCTCTCGTGCCTGCTCCATCGCCATTAAGGCCAGTTTTTTCGCCAGCCCTTTACCGCGAATAGCCGGAAGAAAATACATCTTTTGCAGTTCGCAAATGTCCGATTCACTACCTGCTAATGGCGCAATCCCACCGCCGCCGACCACTTCACCATCGAACTCAACCACCCAATATGCATGGCCAGGCTGACTATACACTTGATACAACTCGTCAAGGTTCGGATCGGCGACGGTGTAGCCTTTATCAGCGGTAAGACCGTATTCGGCGGATACCTGACGAATGACGCGGGCGATAGCGGGATTATCCTGCTGCGTCAGGCGACGCATTACAGGTGATTGCGGCGCAATGTTATTCATAGTTTAACCCAATAAAAATAAAGTAATTATACATTTGTTTAATACCACTCTCTTCTTACGTGCGCAAGCGACTTATAAAGTAATAAAGTTTTTGCCAGCCTATTACTGATAAGAGTATTGTAACGTGGCAGAACATTTTGCTGTCTGTATATATAAATTATATCAATGGATTTTTTAATTCAGGGAATTTTTATGGCTCAAGTTATTAATGAAATGGATGTTCCGTCCCATTCGTTTGTTTTTCATGGTACAGGTGAGAGATATTTTCTTATTTGTGTGGTGAATGTGTTGTTAACGATTATAACGCTAGGTATCTATTTGCCATGGGCATTAATGAAATGTAAGCGTTATCTCTATGCTAATATGGAAGTTAACGGACAACGATTTTCTTATGGAATTACTGGTGGGAATGTTTTTGTTAGTTGTCTTGTTTTTGTTTTTTGCTATTTCGCAATCTTAATGACAGTGTCAGCAGATATGCCACTTGTTGGCTGTGTTTTGACTTTGTTACTGTTGGTTTTGCTTATATTTATGGCAGCAAAAGGACTGCGTTATCAGGCCTTGATGACCAGTCTCAACGGCGTAAGATTTAGTTTTAATTGCTCTATGAAAGGGTTCTGGTGGGTAACCTTTTTCTTGCCGATTTTAATGGCCATTGGGATGGGGACTGTTTTCTTTATCTCGACAAAGATGCTACATGCCAATAGTTCAAGTAGTGTTATTATATCTGTGGTTCTGATGGCAATAGTTGGTATTGTTTCCATTGGTATTTTTAATGGTACTTTATATAGCCTGGTAATGAGTTTTCTCTGGAGCAATACCAGTTTCGGTATACATCGTTTCAAGGTGAAATTAGATACTACGTATTGTATAAAATATGCCATTCTCGCATTTTTAGCTTTATTACCTTTTCTCGCTGTTGCTGGTTATATTATCTTCGATCAAATATTAAATGCGTATGATAGTTCTGTGTATGCAAATGATGATATTGAGAATTTACAGCAATTTATGGAAATGCAACGTAAAATGATAATCGCGCAGTTAATCTATTATTTTGGGATTGCTGTTAGCACCAGTTATTTAACGGTGTCGTTGCGAAATCATTTTATGAGCAACCTGTCACTGAATGATGGGCGTATTCGTTTTCGCTCAACTTTAACGTACCACGGTATGCTTTATCGCATGTGTGCGTTGGTGGTGATATCCGGGATTACGGGCGGTCTGGCTTATCCACTGCTGAAAATATGGATGATTGACTGGCAGGCAAAAAATACGTATTTGCTGGGCGATTTGGATGACCTTCCTTTAATCAATAAAGAAGAACAACCAGATAAAGGCTTCTTAGCCAGGATTTCACGGGGAATTATGCCTTCTTTACCATTTCTGTAAGAGATAAAAAAGGCCGGAGCATGCTCCGGCCTTCGTTTTCATTACTGTGTTTTGATTACAGCGCGGCGATAACAGCCTGCTGTTCAATCAGCTTCGCTTTCGCTTCTGCATAGCCTTCCAGCTTTTCACGCTCTTTCGCGATGACCGCTTCCGGTGCGCGGGCGACAAAGCCTTCATTCGCCAGCTTGTTCTCGATACGGCTGATTTCACCTTCAATCTTCGCCACTTCTTTCGCCAGACGCGCCAGCTCATCTTCTTTGTTGATGAGGCCAGCCATCGGGATCAGCAGCTCTGCACCGTCGATGATCTTAGTAACGGAAACCGGACCTTTGTCATCGGCAGGCAGCACGGTGATACTTTCCAGACGCGCCAGCGTTTGCAGGAAGCCACGGTTTTCATTTACGCGACGTTCTGCATCCGCGCTGCAACCACGCAGTAGCAGCTCCAGCGGTTTGCCCGGCGCGATGTTCATTTCTGCACGGATGTTACGTACCGCAACGATCGCCTGCTTCAGCCACTCTGTGTCGGCCAGTGCGGCTTCATCAACCTGAGATGCATCGTACTGCGGGAACGGCTGCAGCATGATGGTGTCGGCAGTGATACCGCAAAGTACTTTCACACGCTGCCAGATGGTTTCGGTGATGAACGGAATGATCGGATGCGCGAGGCGCAGCAGACCTTCCAGCACGGTCACCAGCGTATGGCGAGTACCGCGCAGTTCGGCTTCGGTGCCACCGTTCATTACCGGCTTAGTCAGCTCCAGATACCAGTCACAGAACTGGTTCCAGGTGAACTCATACAGAATGCCTGCGGCGATATCGAAGCGGAAGCTGTCCAGCGCTTCGCGGTACGCTTTGATGGTCTGGTTGAACTCCGCCAGAATCCAGCGATCCGCCAGCGACAGCGTCATCTCGCCGCCGTTGAAGCCGCAATCCTGATCTTCGGTGTTCATCAGCACAAAGCGGCTGGCGTTCCACAGCTTGTTACAGAAGTTACGGTAACCTTCCAGGCGTTTCATATCCCAGTTGATATCGCGACCGGTAGAAGCCAGCGCCGCCAGGGTGAAGCGCAGCGCGTCAGTACCGTGCGGTTCAATACCGTTCGGGAACTGCTTCTCGGTGCGCTTACGGATTTTGTCCGCCAGCTGTGGCTGCATCATATTGCCGGTGCGTTTTTCCAGCAGTTCTGGCAGCGAAATACCGTCAACCATATCCAGTGGGTCAATAACGTTACCCTTGGATTTGGACATCTTCTGGCCTTCATCGTCACGAATCAGGCCGGTCATGTAAACGGTGTGGAACGGCACCTGCGGTTTGCCATTTTCATCTTTGATGAAGTGCATGGTCATCATGATCATGCGGGCAATCCAGAAGAAGATGATGTCGAAGCCGGATACCATCACGCTGGTTGGGTGGAACTGACGCAGGGCGTCGGTGTTTTCCGGCCAGCCTAGGGTAGAGAAGGTCCACAGCGCAGAAGAGAACCAGGTGTCGAGAACGTCTTCGTCCTGACGCAGGGCAACGTCGGCACCGAGGTTATTTTCTTTACGCACTTCGTCTTCGTTGCGGCCAACATAAACGTTACCCGCTTCGTCATACCATGCCGGGATACGGTGACCCCACCACAACTGACGAGAGATACACCAGTCCTGAATATCGCGCATCCAGGAGAAATACATGTTTTCGTACTGCTTCGGTACGAACTGAATGTCGCCATTCTCAACCGCTTCAACTGCCGGTTTCGCCAGTACATCGGCACGCACGTACCACTGGTCGGTCAGCATTGGTTCGATGACCACGCCGCCACGGTCGCCGTAAGGAACGGTCAGGTCGTGCGGTTTAATTTCTTCCAGCAGGCCAAGCGCGTCAACTGCGGCAACGACTGCTTTACGTGCAGCAAAACGCTCCAGTTTCTGGAACTCCGCCGGGATCTCGCTGGAATAAACGTCAGATTCGTTACCTTTGGTATCGAACACCTGGGCGCTTTCACGGATATCGCCGTCAAAGGTCAGGATGTTGATCATCGGCAGCGCGTGACGTTTACCCACTTCATAGTCGTTAAAGTCGTGCGCCGGAGTGATTTTCACGCAGCCGGTGCCTTTTTCCATGTCGGCGTGTTCGTCGCCAACGATCGGAATACGACGGTTAACCAGCGGCAGAATGACATATTTGCCAATCAGATCTTTGTAACGCGGATCTTCCGGGTTAACGGCTACGCCAGTATCGCCCAGCAGGGTTTCCGGACGGGTAGTCGCAACCACCAGATAATCTTTACCGTCTGCGGTTTTCGCGCCGTCAGCCAGCGGATAGCGGATGTGCCACATCGAACCTTTCGATTCGCGGTTTTCCACTTCCAGGTCAGAGATAGCGGTGCGCAGTTTCGGGTCCCAGTTTACCAGGCGCTTGCCACGGTAAATCAGGTCTTCTTTATACAGACGAACGAAAACTTCTTTCACCGCATTGGACAGGCCTTCGTCCATGGTGAAGCGTTCACGCTCCCAGTCCACGGAGTTGCCGAGACGGCGCATCTGACGGGTAATGGTGCCGCCGGATTCCGCTTTCCATTCCCAGATTTTGTCGATGAAAGCTTCGCGGCCGTAGTCGTGACGGGTTTTACCTTCTTCTGCGGCAATCTTGCGCTCAACGACCATCTGGGTAGCGATCCCGGCGTGGTCAGTACCGACCTGCCACAGGGTGTTTTTGCCCTGCATGCGCTGATAGCGGATCATGGTATCCATGATGGTTTGCTGGAAGGCGTGACCCATATGCAAACTGCCGGTGACGTTCGGCGGCGGGATCATGATGCAGAAACTTTCCTGGCTTTCATCGCCATTAGGCTTAAAGTAGCCCTGCTTTTCCCAGTGCTCGTAAAGCGGCTGTTCGATATCTTGTGGGTTATATGTCTTTTCCATTATTTCCAGGTTGCCGTATTCAGGTTGAAACCAGCCACGCGGTAGGCTTTATAGCGTTCGCGCGCCAGTTGTTTCAGAGAATCTTCATAAGGAACGAAGTCTACCACTTCTGTGAAAGCGGTGGCAAAATCTGCAAAGCTTGTTCGCAGACTAATCAATATATCGCGCGGGCTGCTGCTGCGTTTTTGCGGCCAGGCGATCTCCACCGGCGCACCGCCGCGCGGTCCTTCTCCCGCTAAATTATGCGGAACAAAGCTTTCTGCCGGACGCGCCCACAGGGCTTCATCCAGCCGGTAAGCCTGCTTTTCATCTTCACAGGCGATGAGCACGCGCTTACCACTGCGCCAACGTTCTGCGGCAATTTCACACACCAGCTGCTCAACGGCGCTTAAGCCATCGACGGTGGTGTCATTGTCCAGAAGGTAGAACGTCGCGTTTTTCATAAATGGGGCTTCTTGTGGTGGATTTAAATATTGCTGCATTCCTCACCCTAAAAGATGAGCAATGAATTTCTATTGCGCTCGATCGGTTCCCTCTCCCTTAGGGAGAGGGTTAGGGTGAGGGTAAAACGCAAACTTACTCTTCGCCGTTAAACCCGGCGCGGTTTAACAGGAACTGTGCCAGCAACGCTACCGGACGACCGGTTGCGCCTTTCGCTTTACCAGAACGCCAGGCGGTACCGGCGATATCCAGGTGCGCCCAGTTGTACTTACGGGTAAAGCGTGACAGGAAGCAACCTGCGGTAATCGCCCCACCAGGACGACCGCCAATGTTCGCCATATCGGCAAAATTGGACTCCAGTTGTTCCTGATACTCGTCACCCAGCGGTAAGCGCCATGCGCGGTCACCGGATTGTTCAGACGCGGCAATCAGTTCATGGGCCAGCGGATTGTGGTTCGCCATCAGACCAGTAATGTGATGACCCAGCGCGATCACGCAGGCACCGGTCAGCGTCGCCACGTCAATCACCGCTTCCGGCTCAAAACGCTCAACGTAAGTTAACACGTCGCACAGTACCAGGCGGCCTTCAGCGTCGGTGTTGAGCACTTCAACGGTTTGACCAGACATGGTGGTTAACACATCGCCCGGACGATAGGCGCGACCGCCTGGCATGTTTTCACAACCTGCCAGCACGCCGATAACATTAATCGGCAGTTGTAGCTCCGCGACCATACGCATCACGCCGTAAACCGCCGCCGCGCCGCACATATCGTACTTCATCTCATCCATGTCTTCTGAAGGCTTGATGGAGATACCGCCGGAGTCGAAGGTTAAACCTTTACCCACCAGCACGATTGGGCGCGCATCTTCCGACGCGTTGCCTTTGTACTCAATCACCGACATCAGTGATTCGTTTTGCGAACCCTGACCAACCGCCAGATAGGAATGCATCCCCAGCTCTTTCATCTGCTGTTCGCCGATAACGCGGGTGATGACATTCTTGCTGTAGCTGTCAGCCAGCTGGCGCGCTTGTGAAGCGAGGTAAGCGGCGTTACAGATATTCGGCGGCATATTGCCGAGATCTTTTGCTGCTTTAATCCCGGCGGCAATCGCCAGACCGTGCTGGATCGCGCGCTCACCGCTGGTCAGTTCACGGCGGGTCGGCACGTTGAACACCATTTTACGCAGCGGACGACGCGGTTCGCTCTTGTTCGTTTTCAGCTGATCGAAACTGTAGAGCGTCTCTTTTGCCGTCTCGACAGCCTGACGCACTTTCCAGTAGTTGTTACGGCCTTTAACGTGCAGTTCAGTCAGAAAGCAGACCGCTTCCATTGAGCCAGTATCATTCAGCGTATTAATGGTTTTCTGAATAACCTGCTTGTACTGACGCTCATCCAGCTCACGTTCTTTGCCACAACCAATAAGGAGAATTCGCTCGGAAAGTACATTCGGAACATGGTGCAGCAACAATGTCTGCCCCGGTTTTCCTTCCAGTTCGCCCCGACGTAGCAGGGCGCTGATGTACCCATCGCTGATTTTATCGAGCTGTTCTGCAATCGGAGAAAGGCGACGTGGTTCGAAGACGCCCACGACGATGCAGGCACTCCGCTGTTTCTCCGGGCTACCGCTTTTTACACTAAACTCCATGCACTACGCTCCTGAATCTTAAAGACAACGGCGGTGGCTACAGATAGAATTGCAAGCTTTCGTAACTCATGTCCGCTGTTGCGATGACTTCGTGTTAATCTTAACGTTATTACGGCATTGGCACGTCAGAACAAAATCTGAGAGGTGAATCCGTTGAGTATAATTATCTTAGCGACGATTTCGACGACTCAAGAGAATAAATGACGTTTAAGCCATGAAACAAGCTAAAATCCTGCAAAAGACGAGTTTTTACGGGCGTATTTAAAGTGATAATCATAAGATATCTGGTGCGGGAGACGCTCAAAAGCCAGCTGGCGATACTCTTCATCTTGCTTTTGATCTTCTTCTGTCAAAAGTTAGTGAGGATCCTCGGCGCAGCGGTTGACGGCGATATTCCGGCGAATCTGGTGCTCTCCCTTCTCGGGTTGGGCGTGCCGGAAATGGCGCAGCTTATCCTGCCATTAAGCCTGTTCCTCGGGCTGCTGATGACGCTGGGCAAACTGTATACCGAAAGTGAAATTACGGTAATGCATGCCTGCGGCCTGAGCAAAGCGGTTCTGGTGAAAGCGGCAATGATCCTTGCGGTATTCACGGCAATCGTCGCGGCGGTTAACGTGATGTGGGCGGGACCGTGGTCATCGCGTCATCAGGATGAAGTGTTAGCAGAAGCGAAAGCGAACCCTGGCATGGCGGCGCTGGCGCAAGGGCAATTCCAGCAAGCGACTAATGGCAGCTCGGTGCTGTTCATCGAAAGCGTTGACGGCAGCGATTTCAAAGATGTGTTCCTCGCGCAAATTCGACCAAAAGGTAATGCACGTCCTTCTGTGGTGGTGGCCGATTCCGGACATTTAACCCAGCTGCGCGACGGCTCCCAGGTCGTCACTCTCAACCAGGGAACGCGCTTCGAAGGCACTGCACTGTTACGTGATTTCCGCATTACGGACTTCCAGGATTATCAGGCGATCATTGGTCACCAGGCGGTGGCGCTCGACCCGAACGATACCGACCAGATGGACATGCGTACATTGTGGAACACTGACACCGATCGTGCCCGCGCAGAACTGAACTGGCGTATCACGTTGGTATTCACCGTGTTTATGATGGCACTTATGGTCGTACCGCTGAGCGTGGTTAACCCACGTCAGGGACGCGTACTGTCGATGCTGCCAGCCATGCTGCTGTATCTACTTTTCTTCCTGATCCAGACCTCCCTGAAATCGAACGGCGGTAAAGGTAAGCTGGACCCGACGCTGTGGATGTGGACCGTTAACCTGATTTATCTGGCTTTGGCGATTGTTCTCAACCTTTGGGACACCGTGCCGGTCCGCCGCCTGCGCGCCAGTTTTTCGCGTAAAGGAGCGGTGTGATGCAACCTTTTGGCGTACTTGACCGCTATATCGGTAAAACTATTTTCACCACCATCATGATGACGCTGTTCATGCTGGTGTCGCTGTCGGGCATTATCAAATTTGTCGATCAGCTGAAAAAAGCCGGGCAGGGGAGTTACGACGCGTTAGGCGCAGGAATGTATACCTTGCTGAGCGTGCCGAAAGATGTGCAAATATTCTTCCCGATGGCGGCTCTGCTTGGGGCGTTGCTTGGTCTTGGGATGCTGGCGCAGCGCAGCGAACTGGTGGTGATGCAGGCTTCTGGTTTCACCCGTATGCAGGTTGCGCTGTCGGTGATGAAAACCGCCATTCCGCTGGTCTTGCTGACGATGGCGATTGGTGAATGGGTCGCGCCGCAGGGCGAGCAGATGGCGCGTAACTACCGTGCGCAGGCGATGTACGGCGGCTCGTTGCTCTCTACCCAGCAAGGCTTATGGGCGAAAGATGGCAACAACTTCGTTTACATTGAGCGGGTTAAAGGTGACGAAGAGTTAGGTGGCATCAGCATTTATGCCTTTAACGAAAATCGTCGTCTGCAATCCGTACGCTATGCCGCTACTGCGAAGTTTGACCCGGAACATAAAGTCTGGCGTCTGTCGCAGGTTGATGAATCTGATCTGACCAATCCGAAACAGATCACCGGTTCGCAGACGGTGAGCGGCACCTGGAAAACCAACCTCACGCCAGACAAACTGGGCGTGGTGGCGCTGGACCCGGATGCACTCTCCATCAGTGGTTTGCACAACTATGTGAAGTATCTGAAGTCGAGTGGTCAGGACGCTGGACGTTATCAGCTCAACATGTGGAGCAAAATCTTCCAGCCGCTATCCGTGGCGGTGATGATGCTGATGGCGCTGTCGTTCATCTTTGGCCCACTGCGTAGCGTACCGATGGGCGTGCGTGTGGTCACCGGTATCAGCTTCGGTTTTGTCTTCTACGTACTGGACCAGATCTTCGGCCCGCTGACGTTGGTTTATGGCATCCCGCCGATCATCGGCGCACTGTTGCCAAGCGCCAGCTTCTTCTTAATCAGCCTGTGGCTGTTAATGAGAAAATCGTAACCAAGCAAGGGAGCGAAAGCTCCCTTTCACATTGTTGATAAAGTCAAATACGAGTTCAATCGGTCCCCTCGCCCCTTTGGGGAGAGGGTTAGGGTGAGGGGCACAGACCGCACCTGACTTACCTTCTTCTCCCCCCCAGCAAACTCCCCAACATCCCGCGTACAATCTGATTCGTCACCTGGCGGGCGGCGCTTTTCGCCATTGTTTGCACCACACCATCTTTCTTCCCGCCGCGTGGTCCGGTAGTGCCAAACAAAATATCCTTCAATCCACCAAGAATGCCGTCATCCACCGCCACCTCTTTCCCTTTCACGGCAGGATTATTTTGCTGCTCGGTGCTTGCCTGTACGCCTTTTTGCAACATCTCATAGGCGGATTCCCGGTCCACGTCATCCTCGTACTTGCCATACACCGGAGAGTGATTAATCAAGCCATTACGCTCATCCTCCGTCACCGGTCCCATCCGCGAACAAGGCGCAATCACCATCACCCGTTCCACTACAGAAGGACTTCCTTTTGCATCGAGAAACGAGATCAACGCTTCGCCCGTCCCCAGTTCCTGGATTGCCTTTTCGGTATCAAATGCCGGATTGGCCCGCATGGTTTGCGCCGCAGCTTTTACCGCTTTCTGATCTTTGGGCGTAAAAGCACGCAAAGCGTGTTGAACGCGATTACCGAGCTGCCCGAGCACATTATCCGGAATATCAGACGGGTTTTGCGAAACGAACCAGACGCCTACGCCTTTTGAGCGAATAAGCCGTATCACCTGCTCAATCTTATCCAGCAGTACCTGCGGTGCATCGTTAAACAGCAGATGTGCCTCGTCGAAGAAAAATACCAGTTTTGGTTTCTCCAGATCGCCTGCTTCCGGCAATTGTTCATACAACTCTGAAAGCATCCACAGCAGGCTGGCGGCGTACAGTTTCGGCATCTGATAAAGCTTCTCGGCGCTGAGGATATTGATAACGCCTTTACCGTTGGTATCGGTGCGCATCCAGTCTTTGATATCCAGCATCGGCTCGCCAAAGAAGTGTGCTGCGCCTTGCTGTTCCAGCGACAACAGTCCGCGCTGGATGGCACCAACCGATGCGCTACTGATATTACCGTACTGATTCTGGAAAGATTTGGCGTTATCGCCGATGTACTGGGTAATCGCCCGCAGATCTTTAAAGTCGAGCAGCAACAATCCCTGATCGTCAGCAATACGGAAGATGATATTCAGCACGCCAGATTGCACATCGTTGAGATTCAACAGCCGCGCCAGCAACAGCGGCCCCAGATCCGAAACCGTCGCCCGTACCGAATGGCCTTTCTCGCCAAAGATATCCCACACCACCACCGGATTAGCATGCGGTTGCCAGTCATTGACGCCGATATTTTTAAGCCTTGCGAGTAGTTTTTCCGATGCCGTTCCTGCCTGCGCGATGCCGGTCAGATCGCCTTTCACATCGGCCATAAACACCGGAACGCCGATTTCCGACAATGACTCTGCCAGTTTTTGCAGCGTAACGGTTTTACCCGTCCCCGTTGCGCCAGTAATCAGCCCGTGACGGTTAGCCATTCCCGGCAGTAAAAACAGTTCTGTGTCCGGCGTGCGGGCAATTAACAGGGGTTCGCTCATGAGATATCCTCCAGTTTCCTGCCTGGAGTATAGGCAACGGCTGTACACTCTTCACCGCTAAATTCAGCAGATTGCGAGACGCCTTCCAAAGAGATTTAAGTGCCGGGCGACAGGCACCCGGCAAAGGGATCAGAAGTCGGCTTTCAGAACCACGCGGTAACGCGCCTTACCGTCGCGCACATGCTGGATGGCGTCGTTAATTTTCGACATCGGGAACAGTTCGGTTGTCGGTGCAACCTTGCTGCGGGCGGCAAAGCGCATCAGCTTACGCAGCTCATAAGGCGTGCCGGTAGCAGAACCAGAGATGCTGCGGTCGCCCGCAATTAACGTAAAGGCCGGAACAGACAGCGGCGTGAGAACCGCACCGACCGTATGGAAATTACCGCCATAGGTCAGCGCCTCAAAATAAGGCTGCCAGTCGAGGCTGACGTTCACAGTATTGATAATGAGATCAAACTGCCCCGCCAGTGCTTTCAGTGCCTGCGGATCGCGGCTATTCACCACTTTATCGGCACCCATCGCCAGTACTTCCTGCTCTTTCGCCGGATTAGAACTAAAGGCCGTCACCTCGCATCCCATTGCGTGCAGAAGTTTTATAGCGATATGCCCCAGCCCGCCAATACCAATTACCCCAACGCGGCTGGTAGCAGTGATATGGTGCATCAACAGTGGTTTAAAGACCGTGATACCGCCGCACAACAGCGGCCCGGCGGACTCGATATCAATATTTTCTGGCAGTGGAATCACCCATTGCCAGTCCGCACGCAACTTCTCGGCAAAGCCACCGCGATTCATAATCGTCGGCACCGCACCTTGCTCGCAGTTGATCTGATTACCGCTAATACAGGCGTCGCAGTGACCACAGCTACGCGCCGTCCAGCCAATCCCGACACGCTGACCGACCTGCAAACCTTTATCCTGCGCGGCGCTCCCGAGCGCCACCACGCGACCAATCACCTCATGCCCGGCAACCAGCGGATATTGTGAAAATCCCCATTCGTTATCGATCATCGACAGATCGGAATGGCAGATCCCGCAGTAATCCACCTGCACTTCAACATCTTGTGGCTTCAGCTCACCGGGATCGTACTCATAAACTTCCAGTTCGCCGCCCGCTTCTTTTGCGGCATAGCTTTTTATCATCGACATTTTTTGGTCCTTCTCTGGTGTTGTCTGGGAAGTGTAGAGCATGGCAGGGCGGGGTGCCTGGAGTGTGACAAAGGTTACACATCGCTGTATGCAATGCTGAAAATTTCAGCACTTAGCGAGGTGCGAGCAAGCTGGCGCTTGCATGGTGGCGTGCGACAGGTATAATCCACAACGTTTTCCGCATACCTCTTCAGTGCCGAAGTGGCGAAATCGGTAGACGCAGTTGATTCAAAATCAACCGTAGAAATACGTGCCGGTTCGAGTCCGGCCTTCGGCACCATACAAAGCTTTTTTCAAGTCTACTAACGTCTACTTTAGTCCATAAAAACAGTAAGTTAAGCAGGTTTCTGGCTTTTCTTAGTCTCTCAACGTCTACTCAATTCCTTGAACATATACCAACTGATGATGGTATAACTGATGGTATTCCCAGTTCGATTGATTTTGGTACCAACACTGGAGGTATCAACTGATGGCCCTTACCGATATCAAAGTTAGGACTACTAAGCCTTCCGACAAACCCTTCAAACTTACAGATGGGCAGGGTATGCACCTGCTGATCAACCCCAATGGTTCAAAATACTGGCGACTCCAATACCGTTTCGGGGGCAAACAGAAAGTTTTAGCATTGGGTGTTTATCCAGTGGTCTCTCTTGGTGAAGCCCGCAGGAAGCGAGATGAAGCCAAAAAGTTGGTATCTGATGGTATCGACCCTTCAGAGAAGAAAAAAGCAGATAAGATTGAGCAAAGCGAAGCCCTGACATTCGAAGCTGTTGCGAGAGACTGGCATACTGCCTGTAAAAGGAAATGGTCAGATTCCCACAGCGAAAGAGTTCTAAAAAGCATGGAAGATGGTCTCTTTACTGCTATTGGTAAAAGAAAAATATCCGAACTTAATACCAGAGATCTTCTTGCCCCTATCAAAGCTGTTGAAGCTTCTGGGCGACTGGAAGTTGCTTCCCGATTACAGCAAAGAACAACGGCAGTAATGAGATATGCTGTCCAGAATGGTCTGATAGATTACAACCCTGCCCAGGAGATGGCAGGAGCTATTGCGGTAGCTAAAAGAGTCCACAGGCCAGCTTTGCCATTCGAACGATTCTCAGAACTTTTAGAACGAATTGATAGTTTCAAGGGTAGAAAACTCACGAAGTTAGCCGTAAAGCTGACATTGCTCATTTTCATTCGTTCCAGTGAACTCAGATTCGCAAGATGGTCGGAAATCGATTTAGAGAATGCTATGTGGACTATTCCTGCAGAGCGAGAGCCATTACCCGGAGTGAAACATTCGCACCGTGGTTCGAAAATGCGAACTCCACACCTTGTTCCTTTGAGTTGTCAGGCATTGGCTGTGTTGATGGAAATTAAAGAGATCAGCGGTGACCATGAACTTGTGTTCATTGGCGACCATGATTTCAGAAAGCCTATGAGTGAAAATACGGTAAACAAGGCTTTGAGGTCTATGGGCTATGACACAACCGTGGAGGTCTGTGGACATGGATTCAGGGCTATGGCTTGTAGTGCCTTGATTGAATCCGGCTTGTGGTCGAAAGATGCTGTTGAACGGCAAATGAGCCATCAGGAGCGGAACTCAGTTCGTGCTGCCTACATACATAAAGCAGAGCACCTTGATGAGAGAAAGCTTATGTTGCAGTGGTGGGCCGATTACCTTGACCTCCTTAGAATACGACAAGTTTCACCATTTGATTTTAAAAAGACTTAACTATGAATAAGTAGTTAATTAATCGCTCTCCCTTATCAACCTTGTTAAGGGAGAATTAATTCAAATAAGCAGTGTTAACTCATTCAAGCTTCGAATACAGAGGAGGGATTAATGAAAGTAGTAAGCCCTTATGAAGAATTAAAAATCTGGTTTAGTCTCGAAAGCTATGAGCAGTTAAAATCACTTACAATCAAAGAACTGCATACCGAGCTTGCCTTTAGAGAAGCGATTTTCGACAGTGTAAATTTTGGATGGGAAGATGATAATCAAAATTTAAGGTCTATCCTTGAAGGTAATCCTATTTTAAGCAGACAAGATAATAATCATGGCCATTTTGGCAAGGGACAAAGACATGTTGCTCAGGTTAGCTTTGGTGATATAAAAAAATTAGAGAACAAGTTAATAATGTTTAGCATGGATTTTTTTGAAGAAAATGGTGATTTCAAAAAAGAGTTGAAAAATAAACCAATAACAAAAACTATGAGAGACTTTTTTCTTAACCAAAATAGCAGCAAGATGTATGTTTCATTTGATTTAGGAATGTCTAGCGATGAAGAAATTATAACAGCCTTACAAACGATGCTACCCATTCTCAGGAAAGATTATGAAATTGAGCCAGTAAAAACAGAAAAAATTGGACTGGCAAAGATAAGAAAACTTGTCGATTACAATATTATCCCAATGATGGATCTATTGATTTGGGCAAAATTTAAAAAAGTAAAAATCTCAAATATGGTCTTGTCTCGTGTCTTGTATCCCGACTTTACAAGTGAGATCAGAGGAGAAGATCACATTAAAGATACAGACAGGCCTGTTGCAGAGAAGTCATTGAATGGAGAAACAACCCGTAGTCTCGAATACTTTATTAGCAAAAACAGCCATCTCCTCAACATACCGATTTCTGAACTCGGCTCTTTCTAGTTGTAAATCATAATGTTAATTGTCAAGGGGAGGGCGTAAATATTTTTCTTCCCCGGAATTTCCTTTCATTCTTCCCTCATCTAAGATTTCAGTTATCAGCACTCTCTTCATAGACAGAAACTTATGTGGTTAATATATCCATAACGGAAGCGGAGGAGACAGCCAAATGAATACAACAAATCAAAGCTTAATTCGTTTACCAGAAGTCTTGAAACGAACTGGTTTCGGCAAGGCCTGGATTTATCGTCTGATCAGTGAAGGTCGTTTTCCCGCACCTGTAAAGATTGGCACACGCGCGGTGGCTTTTGTCGAGAGTGAGATTGATGAATGGATTAAGGCAGTCATTAGTAACTCAAGATCTCATGCAGCGTAACAAGAGGAAAATAAAATGAATATAAGTGATTTTGAGGCGTATGAAGGTTATTGGGATATTATTGATGATGATCTTTTCGAAGACATCTTTTATATGGAATGTATTGAGAAGTTAGAGCCAACAGAAAAGGTTCTTAAGGCAATCGAATTGCTGAGCTACTTCTTTGCGGAAGATATGCGTGAAGTACTGGGTGAAATACGTGAGATGAATATGCTTGCCCAGGCAGATATCTTTGATTTGTGGTTTGAAATAATAAAGTCACGAGATTACCTTGAGTCTCTGGCAAAAACAATTATTTATTACAGTATCGGTATGCCTGTGTGAGTTTAGTAGGGTAAAGTTTAGGAAAGGAGTCTTAAACTTTACGTTATGAATCAGATAGTGGTGAGCATTTAAATTAGTGCTATATTGATAATTTTGTGTTGTATATTAAATACGTGTATTAGGTTAAATTAAAGAAAACTGAAAAATTCAGGATTTAAACGATACTGGTATTTAAACTCAGTACAAATAATAACATTTGTATCAATCAGTTTATCGATGGCCTGATAAAATCGGGCTGGCGTAATATGTATATCTTCCTGTTGTGCGATGGATGTTGCACGGTGAAAGTTCAGGTAAACAGTGTTTTTATCTGGTGTGTATGAAGCGATTAATGTGAGAAGCCAAAACACATTGTGAGCAGTATTGTTCAGATTGCGTTGTTCATCTGATAATTTATTCTGGTAAAGGTAAGCAGGGAGTCTTTGCTTCATAAAGATATCCTTTATTTTGTTAAGTTTTTCGCTGGTGTGGGGCGTAAAATCACCGCGCTGTTATGTCTTTTAAAAGGGAATGCCGTCAGTTGGATATCTGTTTCTGGATTTTTTTACAGGCTTTGTTTTGCGCCCTGCGCGATAAAAGTTGAATGAAGTGGCAAAATCTTCAGTCTCAAGTCTGGATTTACTGAATTTATCCATCAGATCTTCATTGAAACGATGAGGAATACCTTTTACGCATAAATTAGAATTCAGGTAAACCTGACCATCTTCAGCATTACGGATCAGTATTTTCCTCTCAAATAATTCCCTGAATGCACGTGAAACATTCGATTTATTCAGTCCTAACTCTCTGGCGGTACGTGACTGTGAAAAGTCAGGGATAATATTTCCATAATCAATGACTGAGAAGAGATAAATAACAATTCTGAATGCCGTTGGTGTCAGATCCATTCTGGCGAGCGTGGCCGTATTATCTTTAAAGACCATCGAAAAATCGTCACGAAAGGATGTCTTTTTACAGGCACTTGCTTTAACTTTTATTTCTTCCAGATCTTCGGGCATAACATCTAATGCTTCTGCAATAATTGCTTTTTGTTCTTTAGTTAACATAACACTTGTGTTTGACATAATGGCTCCTTTTTTATTATTGTGATAACAGATATGGCATATTAAATTTGTTTGTCAATATTATTAGTAATAAAGTTTAAAAATATTATATTTATTGCTCTGTGATTATTTTTTAGTGAAATATTAAGGGTTGTCAGAGTTATTACGAAGGGTGTTAAATTTCACCATCACCTGTTATGTTATTAATAATTTTTGGTTCTGAAAGATACAACCAATATTCTATCTTAACTTGTTGATGTAATTTATTAATTTTCTTTTTGTATTTGCAAGATAAAAGAGTGATAAAGAAACAAGAAACCGAAATTTAGCTTTAGACTGACACAAAATTCCATTGTACACAGTTTGATAAACACTGCTATTGCTGATTTTCCTTCGTAATATTATTCCTTAAGTGAAGCCCGCGCACCTGTGTGTTGCGCCACTGGGCTTCAGAACATTGCTATAGTGTTTAACTGTCAGTAGAAATACGCTTCGCGCAGGAGTTCAGACAGTTGGGTTTAGCTCTCAGCACAAATACGCTTCGCGCAGAGATTCAGACTGCTGAGTTTAGCGATAGAGTGGACCCGACTACATGATTTACCCGTTAACTTAATACGGCCCACGCCGGAACCCATTCGGAAAAATCCTTTCTGCTTCAGCGAGTGAGTGCTGTGGGCACTCAGCGGCGCTGCAAGAGGGATTAAATGTTGGGTTTTCATCTGACGGGTAAAAATAATCTACATATATCTGTCGTCGGGGGCGTGAGCCGGTGCGTAGCACTCTCTCAAAAAATTCCTGAAGGGGTTTTATCTGAAATCTGGAAACTACCTGGCTTTTGAAAAAAGGAAGTGGTAATGCAATCGATCGGACTCAACATTGCTACAGCGAAAGCTGTTTCCAGTATTAAAAGAATAAATAGTTGTCATTTTAAAATAAAATATTTTCAATTTTGTATTGATTTAAATTTTAAAGCTGATAGTACTTAATTATAAAAACAAAAAAGGAGAGGGTTATGAGTAATATTTGTGTTTCATCTCAGGAAGAAAAGTTTATATTTGTTGTTGATAAATATATAACACACCATCGCGACAGTGTTAATAACAATAATTTTTACAGAAAACTTTATGTGCTTTTCGCTGGATACCATCTGAAGTATTTTTATTCACGGGCGCAATATCGCAATTCGTGTTATCACGTTGATAATATCATGCAGATGTTTATGGGTGTCGTTTCTACCCTAAAGGCCCCTCTGCTCAGGCAACTCGCAAACAGTGACACATTACTGCATTGCCTGAATTCGCTCGTGAATTATATTTCAGGCAATCTGGATGAAGCAGAGCACATTTATGCTGATTTACTGGCACAGTATGAAAAGAAACGCATTGCACGTTCTCTGGCTTATACACCACCAGGATCCGTGGTCAGGAAAAGGCTGTGAGGCAGCGGATACGTACTGGACAGGGGATGGCAGAGTGACATAAAAGCAGTCGTTTCCCGCAAGACATTACCGGGCATTAAAAAGGCAGGAGCCACCGGTTTGGTGTCCTGCCTGGCGGGATTGTTTTACTGTGGTCTTACTTGTCAACGACCTGCCAGCCATCATCCGTTTTGACCAGCGTGACTGCCGCTGTGCGTTTTTCGTTATCGACAACAGCTGTTACATTGCATTTATAGCTTTTATCCGATACTTTCACGCAGTCATGCTTTTTGACAGATTTTAATTCCCGCAGTGCGTCTTTCGGGACATCTTTACCTGCTATGGATTTAACGATGGCATTCGTCTGCTCCACGACCTTATTCATCGCAGTGTAAATATCCTGCTCAGACGGTTCACCGGTACAGCCGCTCAGCAAAAAAATGGACGCAATGAGTGTGGTAAATGCATATGTTTTCATAAAATAATCCCAGACTGTAGAGTACGTTATTGAATAAGACCGGTTTTCATCTTGCTGTTGTTTTCAGAGAACGTCCACTTGCTGACCGTTTCGCCTTTAAATTCGATTTCCAGCGTTTTGGCCTGCGTCTGTGACCCCCCTGTCAGCAGTCCAATCACGGGAATAAATGTGGTGGCATCAAACTGATTGTTATCCATGGAATAAGTCCATTCTTCATTGCCACTATCAAGTGTAGTTTTGGTTTCCGGCTCACCTAATGCGGTAATGATTTCTGATTTCGTTGTTTTATTTTTGATAATCTTCGACTGCAGACTTTGTGATGTTTCTTTTTTTAGATGCTGGTTGCCTGATATTGAACAACCAGAAATAAGGAATGCAGAAATAAAAAAAACAGAAATCATGAATCTGTTCATAAGTTCTCCCATATTAATTTTTTATGTTTGCGGTGGTGCGAAATTAATATCACCGTATAAAAACAACTCTGTCTGCATATTTCTTTTTAATTATGCAGATAAGAATAATGACGCTGGCAAAAAATGTAATGACTGAGACAGGAGTGCTACCGGTCAATGAAAATACTAACCAGGCGAGACCGAATGCCACGAATTGAAACAGGAATGCCACACTGAGCGGACTTTCACCATAGGCCACTTTTGCATGGCAACCTTTGCAAATCCGCACGCCGTGCGGGCTTTGTGTAAAGCAGAAGGGGCAGCTAATCGTTTTACTATCCATCATGACTCCGTGGCCTGATTTAAGGTGATGTATTTTTGAACATTTTCGATGAATGATCCGCTTTAGTAAAATTGCTTGTACCGATCGATGGATCTTGGTTGATAGGTTGTAACTATCATAACTAGTTTATCGATCTATATAAACGATCAATATTTTGTTGACTATTACTAAAGTATGGACTGTTTAACTTATGGTGCAGGATGGGGGTTGTATTTAACTAATTGTTCTTTAATGGGATTTGTTGTCATGGAATGACAGGGTGTCAGAAGATGCAGGTGCAGGATTTGGTGGAAAGGATGTGCAGTGGCATGTAACAGAGACATGCCCCTGCGCCTGAGAAGTGCCACAATATGGCCGAGCAATACAAGCCACGAATGCAGACGACGCTGGCGGGGTATCTGACGAGCTGTATTGTGCAGTTTGCTCCTGAGTTGAATGACACCCACTGTTTCCTGTTGTCTTTCCAGACGAATTTTTTCTTCAAGCTGAAGGATTTTCTCCAGAATCGTTTCCCGGTTTGCAGCCTGTTCTTCAGGCTCGCATGATGGCACTGGCACTGGCACTGGCACTGGCACTGGCACTGGCACTGGCACTGGCACAGTCTGCTGTTGCTCTTTTTTCAGTAAAGCCAGGTGCTCTGGTGTAAAATCAATCTGTGTTTGCAGAGAAGACCAGCCATACTTTTTTCCAAGCTGAGACGCTTTAAAGGCAATGCCCTGGTACTGAAATGAAAAGCCGTTCATTTTTCCCGTTGAGGCGATATTGGGTTTACAGTTCACGCCTTCCTTTTCCAGCATAGTGATAAAAGTCAGCAAATCAGGGCGGCCGGTTAACGCATTATCAATCAGGCTCTGCAGAGTGGACCTGGGGCAGGGAGTTGTCGTTCTTTCAGCCATCATCAGCTCGTTGCGGGAAGGCTTTCTTTTCTCCTGACTATGACTACTGATTGCAGATGTGGTTTGAGTGAGTTTGTGGACTTTCTCCAGCTCGCTGATAATCCGGGTACTGATAAGATTTTCATTTTTCCCAAGGTACAGCTTCCCACCGACCATGTTAATTCTGTTAGCTATTATATGGATATGCTGCCCGTCCGAATCATCGTGCATGATATAGCAGCGAAGATGGGTTTCAGTGAATCCCATCCGGGTCATATAATCGTCAGCGAATGCCGCCCATTGTCTGACTGACAGTGTTTCTCCCTTTGGCAGGCGAAGCGAATTATGCCAGACAGGTTTGGCGACACCGGGGCGCAGTAGTCTTGTGCCTTCAAATTCACTGATAAGTTCAGCAGCAGTGCTTCCCGTCATGTTGCCACCGATAATATAAGGCGTGATTTTGTGGTGAGATCCTGACTTAAGGCTATAGAGAACCACACCTGCAAACTGTTTACCCCGCTTTATTTTCTGCATGCCTTTCACTGGTCTTGCTCCAGAAAGGTTGATGGAATAAGGTGATCCCTGAGAGTTTTGATTTGTCTGCGCAGGGCGAAGAGTTCTGTACGGGTCAGTTCGCTGTCAGGGCTTTTGCTGTCGAGATGATTCAGCAGGCGGTTTAAATCCTGTGAAAGGTTGCCGAGTTTAATCCATGCTTCACGATTGATTTCAGGTAATACCGGTGGGAGTTTGTTGAGGGATGCCATTCTTAGCCATTCCCCTTTTTTATAAGGGCCTCTTTTACTATCGAGAATAGATAATTCTTCTTCGTTTAACCGAACGCTGACGCAGTGAGTTCGAACTTCATTAGGTGAATATTTTGCTGTATGGAATTTACCTCTTCTTGAGCTTCTTGATAGATCTTCTTTACTTTCATTTTTATGCATATCTAACCTTTTTTTTATATGTGTTCATGATCTACAGTTAGCGCATTGGTAAAATAAGTCAAGGCAGTGTCGAAATTTATAAATAAGAGAGGTGGAGCAGATTGCTAATTAGGTAATCTGCTCTGGGTAAAAATAGAGTTCATATTAAATTCATTATGACAGTGAGGAGGGGGGGAGATTACAATCTACGTTTTACTGGCATTAAAGAGATTGTTTGTTTCATAATTTCGCTAAGTTTCTTTCTCTCATGTTCTGCTATATATTTACAAATCTCATCATGTCGAATATGCTGTTCCAGTTGTTTTTTATCTATTTTGATGTCATTGCGGATAAACCATTTAATGGTTTCAATGTCCCCGCGTAAATCATAACCTCGCAGTACAATATGGCGAAAATGTGTGTTGCTGATATCTGTCTTCTTCTTTAGTTCACTGAAGAAAGAGCTCATTTCATTTTCATTGGCACTTAGATAAACCTGGCAGTTATCAGAGATAGTAAAGTTAAGGTTTTTCTTCTGAAGCAAATCCATTATCTGCAGACTTTCGCTGTTGAGGTAGTTGAAAATTACTGGACTGCTATCCTTCATACTAATATGACGAATGAGCATTTTGGCTTTGAAATCGCCTAATGAATAGCAAATTTCAAAAATACCGTGACCCTGGTTATCTCTGTGGTTTATATCGCAACCGGCCTGTACCATCAAATCAAAGATAGAGTGATTTTTTACGTAAAAAAGTATTGTTCTTCCGCATTTATCCACATTGTTGACATTAATTCCAGCATTGATCAGGGTTTTGCAACAGGATATATTATCAGCTAACGAGCATAAACAGGTTTGGCCGAGACCATTTTTGTGGTGTATATCTACGCCGGAATCAATCAATTTTTTCAGTATGTGAGGATTTCGCTGGTTAAACAAAACATTGTGACCATAGTTGTCAGCATGGTTAAAATCTATTCCTGCTTTAACCAGAGTGTCAATCATTCTTGGGTTTTTACAGTAAAACAGTATATTTCTTCCAAACGAATCCAGTGTATTAATATCGGAGCCTGCATTAATGCAAGCCTGAATGTCTTTTGGAGTTTTACAAGAGAGTAATGCATTTATTGCGTTGTTATTCATAATTTTTCTCCTCTGTTAAGCGACTAATCTGATATAGTTGTCATGGTTGGTTTTATATTCCTTTATTTTTTTAATGTCTTCGTAAATTCGAGCGAGTGAAAACCATGAGATCTCTTTCAACATGTTTTTGTTGCTTACATACAAAATGTTACCACCGCGAAATGAAAAAGCATTATGGAATGTACTTTCATTCGTCGTTTTGAGAAATCGAATGAAATTTTTTATTGTCTCTTTTTTGTTCATGTTATAAGAGGTGAATGTATAGATAGAGAATACGGTTAAAATATTTCTCTTCGAGACCATATGTCTTGAGAAATAATCGAAATAAAATCTTTGCTCATGAGTGTCACTTTTGCAGAAAAAAGAAAATTGTGGATTATATAATCTATAAAGATCTGCGTTCTTTTTTGTTTTGGCGAGATAGTTAGTCAGGCTTGGATAGTTTGTTTTATTCATTTTAGTTCTCCTTTATTTAATTAACAAAGGAAATATATATTATTAAATAAACAAAATG
>OBVD01000480.1_pt1 | contig 28550 bp, 17 predicted proteins | sample 1495031 | NCBI WGS metagenome assembly OBVD01 (sample SAMEA2579967, study PRJEB22360) | human gut metagenome
AGTGCACGAAGTTGCTGCCGATGAAGCCGCAGCCGCCCGTGACGATGATGTTCTTGGGGGAGAAGGTCTCCTCTGCCATGTTCGTATCTCCTCTGTTCCTAGTACTCGCGCGGGCTGTTGACGATCTCGCCGGCGGCGACCTTCTTCAGGTGCTGGCCGTAGACCGACTTGCCGTAGGCCTTCGCGGCCTCCTCCAGCTCGGCGGTCGTGATCCAGCCGTTCTCCCAGGCGATCTCCTCGGGCACGGACACGGGAAGGTCCTGGGAGTGCTCCACGGCGCGGACGAACTCCGCGGCCTCGTGCAGGCTCTCCATGGTGCCGGTGTCCAGCCACGCGTAGCCGCGGCCCAGCGTCACCACGGACAGCGTCCCCTCCTCCAGGTACATCTGGTTGAGCGTGGTGATCTCGAGCTCGCCTCGGGCCGACGGCTCGACCCTATGCGCCTTGGCGGCCACGTCGCCCGGGTAGAAATAAAGGCCGGTGACGGCGTAGGAGCTCTTGGGCTCGGCGGGCTTCTCCTCGATGGAGACGGCCCTCCCCTCGCCGTCGAACTCGACGACGCCGAAGCGCTCGGGGTCGTCGACGTGGTAGCCGAAGACCGTGGCGCGGCCCGACTCTGCGTTCTGCACGGCGCGCGTAAGGTGGCGCGACAGGCCGTTGCCGTAGAAGATGTTGTCGCCGAGCACGAGCGCGCACGGCTCGCCGGCGATGAAGTCCTCGCCGATGGTGAAGGCCTGCGCCAGACCGTCCGGCGAGGGCTGTTCGGCGTAGGACAGGCTCACGCCGTAGCGCGAGCCGTCCCCGAGCAGGCGCTCGAAGTTGGGCAGGTCGGTCGGCGTGGAGATGACCAGGATGTCCCGGATGCCCGCCAGCATGAGGGTGCTGAGCGGGTAGTAGATCATGGGCTTGTCGTAGACCGGCAGCAGCTGCTTGGAGGTCACGAGCGTGAGCGGGTAAAGACGCGTGCCGGAACCGCCGGCGAGGATGATGCCTTTCATATTAATCTCCATCATTAACTTTGTGAAATAACTGACGAACTAGCATTTGTTCGTACTCGTTTAACCCGAATTTCCATTGCACAATCGCATAAAGCACAACATAGAAAATTATTGCAACAATCATAAATAACCAAGAACTATGATTGAGCGGCGCAAACCAATACAAAACAGAAAAACAAATTGTGCAAATGGTCGCTGGAATAATGACACCGCATAACTGGGTCCAGAAATAGCCAATATCTACACCGATACGCTTTGAGTAATACCAGTTCATCAAGAATCCATTGCCCAAAATCATGGCAAGTGCAGTTGAAGCGGCCGCTCCGACCAATCCAACTGTTTGAACAAGCACGACAGTAAGAACTACATTCAGAAGGGCAATAGTAAGATACATGTAACCTCGGAACATGTATTTATTCGCAACCTGAAGAATAACTAAACCAAGGTTTTGAACTAAATCAATGGTGAAAGGAACCATGACTATAATTGCAATTAAATATGCACTTGAATATTGGTTGCCGGCCCACAGCGCAACAAAATCGGGTCCCACAACAAGAAACCCTCCAAGGATCAGCCCACAAACAAGAAAAGAAATCCTGCCGACCCGAGCAAATAAACGAGAAATCTCTCCAAGATTATTATCCTTATGGTAAAGCTCTGAAACACGAGGTAAAAATACCGATGATATAGACGTTCCGACAACCATATACGCTGTATAAACCTGTGAACCAACGGCGTATACAGCCACTGCATCGGCACCATAGAAATATCCAACAATTAGCTGATCGGTTTTCCAAAAAATCTGATCAGCCATTGTTACTAAAACAATAGCCACGCTGAAACCTAAAAGCCCGTGTGCAAGTTTCTTGTCCCAGCCATGATACTTATAGCTAACTTTTAATATGTTACGAGCAAACAGACGCTGTGCAGTAGCAGACAGAATGTTCATGGCCAGAATCACGAGTGTTACAGAAAGAGCATTGGGCATATACTGAGCAAGAATTAGCACCAGGACAGGTTGCATCAGCAGCGTAACAAGTTGGGAACACTTAAGAAAGACAAATTTTTCTTCAGCCGTAATAGCAGCGATATTAATCGTGTTGTTCATAGTGACAACAGTATTTAATCCTAAGACTACCAGCATATAAGAGCACTCATTCAATTGAGCTGCGCTAAAAATTCCCTCATAAACTGATCTAAGCACAAGTATTAAAATGCCAACTATAAAGAGAGAGAGACCCGAAAGAACCCAATACATCCTCTTAGCAATTGCAAGAGTATTCTCGGCCATGCTCTCGTCGCCATCAACTTTATACATGCAGTAATAACGTCCGACACCTGAAGCAAGAACGCTATTGATAGAAACGACGTATGACATAACAGAGCCAACAAGTTGATATAGACCGTATTCCGATCGCCCGATACACGACAGAAGCAAGGGAACGTAAACAAGCTGAACAATGATTTGCGCTGCTGTATAGAAATATGATATGAGTACTCCATTTTTGCGAGAATTACTGCCCATACTCACAGCTATTCACCTCCTTCAAAATTAATGCAGTCATTAATCCCAGATTCCATATGTGGTGTTCCAAACAGAAATACGCTCAAAATAACAAGAGCATAGTTACACTCGATTTGAAGGCCAACTGTTTCAGTAAAGCCGCAAACAGCCATAAGAACTAATAAAAATAAACAGGAATTCCAAGCTTTATTCTTTGAAAACAACCGAAGAATAAAGCAATATGCAGCAACAAAAATCGCAAACGCTATAACGCCGAAATGGAGATACAGGTGGGCGAATGCATTATCCACAACAAATATTTGAGACTGTCCATTCTCCCAATAAATGGGTGGAAAGCCTTCAAAGCTGCACCCAAATAGCGAAAATGGAGCTAACTTAAAATAGGCATTCATAAAGTACAGACGCCCAGATAAAACGTTGTTAAGCTTAGCGTGAATTAAATTTGCCGGATTATAACAAACCATAAAATATAGGGAAATTACGACAATGCCAATGAACAGGTATAAAAATAATCGGCGGCTAAAATCCCTAGATCTTTCGCTCTTACAAAAATAAAAAACGATAAGAAGAAGCGCTTGAAAAACCATGAGTAAGACCGAGGTTCGAGAATTGCATGCAATCAAAACGAATGCCGCTGATACCGTCAAAAGTATAAGATCAGGCCAAATGGAGCTTCCAAGTTTTGTTGCTGAGAAAGAAGCACACGTAATAAAGCAAAACAAGCCGAGATAATTTGGGTGGATGAAGCCCATTCCATACCGAACGACACCTCCGCGCACGAAACAAGCATTTGGTATAACACCTACAGCCACTCCACCAATAGTCGTGATTAGCAGAATCAATGAAGACGCCAGAACAATAAACGACAGTCTATCGATATCTACGCCATAGCCAGATACGATAAAGATAGAGGCCCAAAACAACCATGCTGTACCAGACATCTTCCAGGTAATAAAACCCAATACGACCATAGCGGCGGCCAAAATATAGTGCTCGATTCGCTGTGATTGAACAATCAATTTAAGTAGCAGCAAACCAATCACTATAATTTGAATGATAATCTTAGTAAATTCAAAACTATCTCCAAATACGGTCAAATATTCAGTCCTTTGAATACCAGAAAAGATAAAGTAAACAAAGAATGCGAGATAAAACAGTATCTCGGCGACGGAAACATCTCCTACCTTATTTAATTTCGATGCAACGGGCTTCATTACACCCCATCCCCCACCTTACGATAAGTGATAGTTTTTTTAATTGACTGTAAGAACCTTATTGTTTTAGCGTACGCAAGAACTCCGCCAGCCCACTCAAGCCTGCAAATAATCAAAAGAATTATCCATCGAATATCTTTGGGCTTAGCCGAATTAAATGCGCCAGAAAACTCCGAAAGACGAAGAAGGCTTTTTATATAAGAACAGCGTGAGCGTCCAAAATGTAGACGAAACTCTGGATCAAATACGCAAAAGATAACTGCTTGATAAAAACATTCGAGAATTCCAATGGCGACACTAGAACGAACCCTGTTATCGACATCATAGGTTTGACAAAGTTGGATATACTTACGACTAGTCGCAACCAACTCATCGGCAGCGTTTAGCCTTACTTTATGGGAGGCAGAATTTGAATTTTGAAAATATCGGTACCAAACTCCGCCCGCTAAGGCGACACGCGCTGATTTTTCAAGAACCTCGAAATTAAAAATACGATCCTCTGATATAACGATACCCTCGTCAAATCGCACGCCATCAACAACAGAAGAACGATAAAGAGAGGCACAATTACTGACATATTGAATCGGAACTAAACCGATTTCTTCAAGTGCGCCCTTTTCAAAAAGACTGCGTTCGACAAGACTGATATCATCATCTTCAACAACGAAGGCATCCTCCGCCTTGACTGCAGATTGTGGGCAAGAATTGACCTTTCCATCAGGATAGACGTATTCCATTCCCCCAAAAACGACATCCGCGTCATATCTCGTTGCAATTTTCAAGGCTTCAGACAAATAACCAGGCGTGACTTCGTCATCGGGGTCAACAAATGTAATGTAGTCACCTTCACAGTGGGCAAGACCATAATTCCTGGCACTTGATACACCGCCGTTAGGCTTATGAAACACTCTTATCGACGCACTTGAGAGGTCATCTAAATAGCGAGCTGTGCTTTCTTCACTGCCGTCATCTACAAGAAGCAACTCAACATCGACGCGCTGGCTGAGAACGCTTGTAATAGAACGGTCAATAAGTTCAGAAGGAGTGTTATAAACTGGAACAATGACACTAATCATTTGGCCTTCGCAATCTAGAAAGAAGAGCAACTCCTGATTTCATGCCGCGAAGAAGGCTGGAAATTTTATCCAGTTTGTCATCTTCAAAGGCAATCACAAGAACTACTTGCCTAAGAACTTTCACAAAGGAAACAGGGGAAGCTATCCCCCCACGCGATTTTCCGTCACGATAAATGATATTTTGTGCTATATAGAATTTACGAAACGGTGAATGGTTCAAAACTGCAACACTATGCCCCAAAATATTATGAAACTCAATATTGCCAATCTCATGATACATGACTACATTTGGCACCAGAAGTATGTCAAATCCAGCAGGAACTAGTCGGTCGCAAAACTCGAAGTCGACACCATCTATAAACATATTCTCGTCAAATCCGGATATTGTCGTCCATGCAACAGTCGACGTCAGAGACCCAGAGCTGATACAGTTTTTGATTAGGCGAGGTTCACCATAATCAAACTCCAGAGAACCCGTGGTTCGATTTCGAAAATTCGGACATACTATCCCAATAGGAGAGATGGTTGAAAAGCTGCTTGCTCCTTCAACAAGTCGTAGAACCATATCATCAGGCATTACAGAATCCTGATCACAGGTAAGCACCCAATCAGCACCATAACGTATGGCTCTTTCGAAAGCGACATTGTAAGCAGCTGCGATTCCTTTATTTTCTCCAAACGAAATTAAAATTGATCCGGTTTTAGAGGCTATTTCTCGAACGCCAACTAAATTGTCTGACCCGTTATCGACAATTATCACATTTGAAACTTGGGGACGTACGGAAGAAACAGCCTCATAAAACAATTCAAGATCCGGGTTATAAGATGTGAAGGCAGCAATAACACAACATTCATAGCCATGGAAATTATTCAAGGACTAAAACCTCCCAATTAAAATTGAAAGAATAGCCTCAATATTTCCAAGGAAAAGCCCACAATCAAGACAATTATTAAATAGCAGATTTAAATAACGTCCTTCAGCACAAGCCTTAAGAAAACGACTCTCCTTTTCATCAATAGTTATGCCATCAAAGGCGAGAATACACGAAGCCAAGGACTGCCTATTATACCTGTGACCAGGATTTAGAATCATATTCAGCTCATGCTCCAACCGTTTTAATAACCCGCCTCCACCAGGGGTAACCGAAGAATCAAGGCGACGATGCATGACGTATGCACAGTCATCTAATACAAGTTTTGCACCGCATAGGATGGCAGAAATTACAACATGCTGATCATGGGACCAACACGGAAGGGAACCATACTTGCAGATAGCATCTTGCAGAAATTGATTCCAGACTAAAGTATGGCCAGCAAGTCGATGCCGAATAAACTCCGAAGGAATGCTATAAGTAAAACCAGGGAAGGTATTAATACCAATAGGATCAAGTCTTTCATTTACAATATTGACGACAGACCCATAAAGAGCAGCGTTGTCAGCATCCTTGATACAGCGAATTGCGGTAGATAGTTTGTCCCTTTTCCAAACATCATCCTGATCGGAAAAAGCATAGAAATCGCAGCCAGAAGCCTGTTTAAGTAGACTTTCGAAACTGGCATTAAAACCTATATTAGACCCCAGTTCAAGGTGCCAATCACGAATAGCTCCATTGGTATCATTTGAAAGTTCTTCAAGCAATCGCGGAGTATCGTCCGAAGACCCATCGTCCCTACAGAACATAACAACACGAACATCATCTTGAAGGTCAATTGATTTAACCTGCTCAACAAGATACTTTGCACCGTTATAAGTCGAAAGCAACACGCCCACAGTCGGAATTCTATTTGATTGAATGCTCTCGGATAACATTCCTTCTGTATCAATTCGATCCATAAAGTGTAAGCTATTTATAAAACTCATTAAATTCAACCTGTCGAACAAACTGTTGATATTTTTCCGTAAGGATAAGGCTCTGCTTATAGATATCGTAAGAATCAAACTTCTTGAGGCTAAGCTTCGACCGCTCAGCTCTCTTCCTAGGCACTAAGCAACTCAGAGCTTCAATCCATGCCTTGGAATGATCTATAGGAAGGAAACAGCTCTCCCCTGTAACATCAACCTCACGTGTAATCGCATCACTAAACAAGCACGGCAAACCAGCCACCTGTGCCTCGACACCGACGAGGCACAGGCCTTCGTAAAGGCTTGGCAGAACGAACGCATCAAACGCCTGGTACAAACGATTGACATCGCTTCTCTGTCCCAGAAACTTAACGCGATCCGTGAGACCGCGTTCGTCCACCAAGGCCTTTACGGAGGCCCCGGCTTCGCCGGTGCCGACAAGCAACAGGACGGCATCGTCGCGGCGCTTTGCGACCTCAGCAAAAACGTCAATCAAAAAAGCATGGTTCTTCTGAGCAGTAAAGCGTCCCACATGTCCAATGGCAAACTGGTTGCCGACGAGGCCCAGGTCGGCTCGCGCTTGCGCGCGAGCCTCCGCATTGAAGCAGAAGCGATCCAAATCAATTGCGTTGTATACAACCTCAAAGTGTGCAGCTTTACCGAAAAGCCATTCACCGGCGAATTTACTGCATGCAAAACGATGCGTCGGATAACGATTTGACTGCGTTTTTAACACGGCTTTCAGAGCATTCTTGGCATACTCGCCCTTACCACTCGTAGAGTGACTATGGGCGATCCGCACGGGAACACCCGCCTTCTTTGCCGCACGGAGCGGAAAGACCGAAAGCGCATTAATGTTACTGTGCACGATCTTCCAGCCCTCTTGTTTAAAGAGACGCTGAAGCTCACGCTGATATTCAACAACATGCTGATAGGGCGGAACCTCAAAGACCCTGCCACCGAGCGATTCGATTTCTTCGCGCGGAATAAGCGTCGAATCTGAGTCGACAAGGAAATCGAACTGCACCTTGCTACGGTCAATATGACGGTAGTAGTTCATGACAACTGCCTCGACTCCGCCGCCATTCATTTTTCCGACTATCTGAGCGACACGAATCGGATTAGTCATTTATCGCCCCGTTCTCTTCTTGCCGAACATGGCACCAAAAGTGCCGGTGAAACATTTCCAGTCCATGCAGAAGCAGCGATTACGCACATAGCGAAGCTCAATCTTCTGTCGCAGGCCACTGTCGAAGGTTGCCTCGTTTCGGTCAGTCGCCTGCCAAAGGCCCGTAATACCAGGCTGGACGGAAAGCAACTCAGCCTTTTCCTCATCAGAAAAATGTTGTTCAAGCTCATCCCTTGTAATGGGACGCGGTCCAATAACGGAAAGATCGCCGTTAAGCACGTTCAGGAACTGAGGTATCTCGTCGATAGAGCACTTACGAATGAACTGACCAATCTTGGTAATACGAGGGTCATCGTCAACCTTGCGTTCGACTTCCCACTGATGTAGCTGCTCGGGACTCAGATACTTCTGTACATCGCCAGCATCGACGACCATGCTACGAAGCTTAAAAATCTTGATAGTCCTTCCGCCCCTGCCGACGCGCTCTTGCGTATACATAGGACTGCCGGGCGATTCGAGGCTAATGAGCGCACACACTACAGCAAGAGGAATAAGCAGCAGAACAATCATCAAAAGACTGAAGACTAGGTCGAACAGCCTCTTAAGAAAGCGATAGCCAAGCGTACCGCTCGGTTTAATCTCTTTAATAGCCAGTGCATCCCCCACAGATACACAGCTCTCTGTTACTTCTTTAGCAGCCACAGTCAAACTTACGTCCCCGTTCCCCAGGGATCCCCCAATCGGTAAATTCAAAAATGCGAACGAACAGCCGGTACAACGTCTCCCTTACGTTTTGCTGGGAACATCGAGCGGCAGCAGCTCCCTAAATATGGAGTCACCCTCGCCCACGTCTACCAGGCACCAGCGCTTATGACGGTCGATCTTCTTTACACGGGCCTCTTGCCCCACCAAGGGGCCCTGCTCTATGTGCAACACGCCGTCTTCTATGCGCGCAACGCTGTTGCGCACCACGCCGTCGTCGTCTAGCACACTGCGGTACCAATCCTGCGCATCATCCGGCATGGGCATGTACGTCCGCTCCCTGCTGCCGGCAATGCGGCAGCCAAAGCTCAGCTGGGCCAAAGCCCTATCGAGCACGGCGGCATCGTGCGTGGCGACGAAGAAATATTCCTTGTACATGGGTTTGGTTTGGAGCGACCATGCGCCGTCCCGCTTAAACCAGAACTCCTTTTGCATCACAAAAGCGTCCTGCATAAGGTTGTGCGGGATAATGCGGCGGACCTTTTCGCAGGTCTCGCGCTCTTTTCCATTGGGGGTGTGGACCAGATACCAGCGGACGCGGCCGTGCTGGCTGTTGGTGGTGGCGCCGTTAAATGCGCCCGGCAGCTGCTCTTGGCGCCGTGCCGTCTGTTCCATGTTCTCGCCCCCTCTTTTTGGCTTTGCGATGCACGCAAATGCAGGGGCGTTTAGAACAGGCTTCTCGCTCGCAGCTAGGCGCAGTCGCAAAAGTACAGGTTTTTGTATCTTTCGACAGACGACATTATACGAGCAATTAATCAGCGTTTTCCCAGATTACGCAAAATGTACTGCTAGTAGGTACATCTCCATACCCCTCTATAAAAACCTGTACCTTTTTGTGCAACAAAAAAAGCCGCTTAACCAGCGGCTTTTCTTATTTTAGTAAGAAAAAAGGCGACCTCCCTTTGTGGACGGACGCCTTTATTAATTGTTGTGAAGTTTGCCTTAGGCGCGGGTCTTGATCTCCTCGGTCACCTTGGCAACAAACTCGTCAACGCTCATCTGAACGGTCTCGTTGGAGCGATCGCGGACAGAGATGTTGCCGGCCTCGACCTCCTTCTCGCCCAAGATGAGCATGTAGGGCACGCGGTCAATGGAGCGGGCCTCGCGGATCTTGTAGCCGATCTTCTCGTCGCGGTCGTCGCAGACCACGCGAATGCCGGCCTCCTCCAGCTTGGCGCATACCTTGTGAGCGTAGTCGCGGCTCTTCTCGGAAACCGGAAGTGCCTTGACCTGTACGGGAGCCAGCCAGGTGGGGAACTTACCCGCAAAGTGCTCAATCAGAATACCAATGAAGCGCTCGATGGAGCCAAAGCACACGCGGTGCAGCATGATGGGGCGCTTCTTGGTACCGTCGGCGTCCACGTACTCCAGATCAAAGTTGAGCGGCATCTGGAAGTCGAGCTGCACGGTACCGCACTGCCAGGTACGGCCGAGCGAGTCCTCCAGGTGGAAGTCGATCTTGGGGCCGTAGAAGGCGCCGTCGCCCTCGTTGACCTCGTAGTCCATGTGCAACTGCTCAAGAGCGGTGCGCAGGCCCTTTTCGGCGCGCGCCCAGTCCTCATCCGAACCCATGGAGTCCTCGGGGCGGGTGGAAAGCTCAACGTGGTACTTAAAGCCAAACTTCTGGTACACGGAGTCGATGAGGTTGACCACGCCCACGATCTCGTCGGTCAGCTGGTCGGGACGCACAAACAGGTGGGCGTCGTCCTGGTTAAAGCAGCGCACGCGGAACAGGCCGTGCAGGGCGCCGCGAAGCTCGTGACGGTGCACCAGGCCAATCTCGCCGGCGCGAATGGGCAGCTCGCGATAGGAGTGCGGCTTGGAGGCGTACACCAGCACGCCGCCCGGGCAGTTCATGGGCTTAATGCAGTACTCTTCGTCGTCGATGACGGTGGAATACATGTTGTCCTTGTAGTGGTCCCAGTGGCCCGAGGTCTTCCACAGCTGCTTGTTCATGATGAGCGGCGTGGAGATCTCCACGTAGCCGGCCTTGTGGTGGATCTCGCGCCAGTAGTCCAGCAGCGTATTCTTAAGGATCATGCCGTTGGGCAGGAAGAACGGGAAGCCGGGGGCCTCGTCGCGCATCATAAAGAGGTCCATCTCGCGGCCGATCTTGCGGTGGTCGCGCTTCTTGGCCTCCTCCAGCATGTGCATGTGCTCGTCGAGCTCTTCCTTGGTGGCAAAGGCGACGCCGTTGATGCGGGTGAGCATCTTGTTGTCCTTGTCGCCCTTCCAGTAAGCGCCCGAGACGCCGGTGAGCTTAAAGGCCTTGAGGGCCTTGGTGTAGCAGATGTGGGGGCCGACGCACATGTCGATGTAGTCGCCCTGCTGGTAGAAGGTGATGCGTGCGTCGTCGTCCAGGTCGCCGATGTGCTCGACCTTGTACTTCTCGCCGCGCTCCTCCATAAGGGCGATGGCCTCGGCACGGGGCTTCTCGTACACGGAGAACTTGAGGTTCTCCTTGACGATCTTCTTCATCTCAGCCTCGATCGCGGGGAAGTCGTCCTCGCTAATCTTGACGCCCTCGGGAAGGTCGACGTCGTAGTAGAAGCCATTGTCGGTCGCGGGGCCGTAGGCAAAGTCGGCCTCGGGATAGAGGCGCTTGATGGCCTGCGCCATGATGTGCGCGGCGGAGTGGCGGATGACGTGCGTGACCTCGTCCTGCGGGAGCTCGGCCACCGAACCGTCATTGTAGAGTGCCTTCATGGGTATGTTTTCTCCTCTCGGATGCCTGATGCAAGTGTGTGCGATGCGCTCGGCGTTTTTGACTTGCATCATTATAGGCAGGTTGCCTTGGTATACAAGCGCCCGCCGCACCTTAATGGCACGGCGGGCGATTTTCTACGCATGCTTCATCGTGTGGGGGCGGGGCTGTGGGGCGCGCGTGGCTTGCGGCCGGCCCGACGATGGATGCGTTACTGGATGCGAGTTCGGCAGTAGGGGCAGACCTTCCAGTGCGCATCGAGCGGGCGATGGCAGCTGGGGCAGACGTTGCGAACCTGGGTATCGCACACCGGGCAGACGACGAAGTCCTTCTCGATGGGCGCGCCGCACTGCGGGCAGGTGCCGTACTGGGCAAGCTGGCGCTCGCGCAGAGCCATGTCCAGCTCCTGCTCCTCGCGGTCGGACGCGTAGGAGTGCGGGCGCAGAACCAGGTAGGCGATGAGGCCTACAAACGGGATGAGGGCGATGATGCCCCACGCCACGTAGGCGCTGGCGCCGCGGCGGCGAGCGTCGATGAACACATAGACGACCGACAGCACATACAGGGCGATGATAAAGCCGACGAAGGCATAGACGACGCCCATAAGCTGCGGCGACATGAGCTCGGAGATGTACTTGGACATTACGGGTACCTTTCGGAATATTAACAGTCCGGTCAAGTTTACCACGGGGTTTGTTTATATGGGACTACGGCTGGGTACGGGGCTGGCGCGGACACAAACATCTCAATCTGTAACAGTTAGGAGCGGAATCCGGGTCTAGATGTTACAGAACGAGACAAACGGGTGCCGTAGTTGTCGGCAGATGAGGTCGACATCCGTGCCGGGTCGGCGCACGTCTGCCGTTGGCGGGTGTTGCGGGGCTGTTCGCCGCATTGCCGCTGCGCTGGGGGTGTGCAGACCGTAGGATAGTCCTATTGACGGCCTGTCAACTCGTCTGGGAGGCACTGTGACAGAAACGTTTGACATCGCGATCGTGGGCGCGGGCATCACCGGGTGCGCCATCGCGCGGCAGCTCGCGCGATTTGACCTGTCCATTTGCGTGGTCGAGGCGGCTAACGATATTGCGCTGGGCGCGTCGAAGACCAACGGCGGCCTGGTGCACGCCGGCTACGATCCGGCGCCGGGCACGGTTAAGGCGCAGGTCAACGCCCGTGGCTGCGAGTTGTACGGTACGTGGGCGCAGGAGCTGGGCTTTCTGTTCTGCCGCACTGGGTCGATGGTGTTGGGCTTTAACGACGAGGACCGCGCACATCTGGAGCGGCTGCGATGCAATGGCCTTGCCAACAGTGTGCCCGAGCTGTCAATCGTCGGACCCGACCGCATCCACGAACTTGAGCCACGCGCCAGTGCCTCTGCAACGTGCGCGTTGTGGTGCCCCTCGACTGGGTTTGTCGACCCGTTTGAGGTTACCATCGCCGCGCTGGAGAACGCCGTGGCCAATGGGGTGACGTTTATGCGGTCTGCGCCGGTGGAGGCGATTGAAGTCGCGGGCTCGGGCGACGACGCGCGCTTTACGCTGGCGACCCCCGCTGGCAACGTGCGCTGCCGCTATCTGATCAACGCCGCGGGCAACGGCGCCGCTGACATCTCGCATATGGCGGGCGCCGAGGAGTTCCAGATGGTCTGGCGTCAAGGCAACATCGTGGTGCTGGACAAGGAGCCGCGCACGCTCATGCCGCTCTACCCCGTGCCGACGCCAGTGTCGAAGGGCGTTATCGTGACGGGCACCGTGCATGGCAACACCGTGATCACCGCCACGGCTGCCGTGCGCGAGCCGGGCGACACGCAGACCTATGCAAGCGATGTGAACGCGTTGCTGACCGGCGCGCGCAAGCTGGTGCCCGATCTGGATACGCGCCGCGTAGTGCGCGCATTTGCCGGCGGGCGTCCGGTCATTCAGGGAACGAACGACTTCTTTATTGGACAGTCGGTCGTGGTGCCGGGGCTTTTCCAGGCAGCGGGTATTCAGTCGCCGGGTGTGGCAAGCGCGCCGGCCATTGCCGAGCGCATGGAGCACGTGATGCGCGAGGCGGGCGTGGAACTGCACGAGCGTGCGGACTGGAACCCAATTCGCCGCGCGCTGGACGACTTTGACCGCGCACCGCTGGAGCGCAAAGAGGAGCTGATCGAGTCCGATTCCGCGTGGGGACAGATTGTCTGCCGATGCGAGACGGTGCCTGAGGCCGAGATCGTGGCCGCGATCCGACGCCGCCCGGGCGCGGTTTCGGTCGAGGGCGTCAAGCGCCGCTGCCGTGCCGGCATGGGTCGGTGCCAAAGCGGCTTTTGCCAGAGCCGTGTGGTGGCGATTCTTGCCCGAGAGCTAGACTGCGACCCCAGCGAGGTGCTGTTGGAGGATGCCGGATCCTGGTTGGTCGAGGGACCGCTGAAGGGGGTGCGTTAGGATGGCGGAATTCAAATCGAGCGCGATTGATTGCGGCGTCGTAGAAGCCGTACAAACGCAAGCCTTCGACGTGGTCGTTATCGGCGGCGGACCCGCCGGCATGGCGGCCGCGCTGGCCGTGCATAAGGCAGGGGCACGCGTGGCCATCGTGGAGCGCGAGCAGCACCTGGGCGGAATCCTCCGCCAGTGCATCCACCCTGGCTTTGGCCTGTCGCACTTTAAACAGGAGCTCACCGGTCCCGAGTACGCGCAGCGCTTTATCGACCAGGTGCACGCAACCGACATTGCGCTGTTCCTGGACAGCATGGTGATTGGGATTGATTCGGGCGAGCCTACGGAAGAAGCCGCGGTCCACACCGTCATGCTCATGAGCCCTGCCGGCATGCTGCAGCTCACCGGGCGCGCGGTCGTCCTTGCCATGGGTTGCCGCGAGCGCACCCGCAGCGAGATCAAGATTCCCGGTAGCCGTCCCGCCGGCGTGTTTACGGCCGGCTTGGCGCAGCGATACATCAATATCGAGAACCTCAAACCCGGCTCGCGCGCCGTCATTTTGGGTTCCGGCGACATCGGGCTGATCATGGCACGTCGCTGCACACTCGAGGGGATTTCGGTCGAGGGCGTGTACGAGCTCATGCCGTACGCCAACGGCCTGCGCCGCAACGTCAAGAACTGCCTGGACGATTTTGGCATTCCGCTACATCTGTCCACCACGGTCACGCGCGTGATTGGGCACGACCGCGTGGAAGCCGTCGAGGTAAGCCAGGTCGACGAGCACCTGGCGCCCATTCCGGGGACCGAGCGCATTGTTCCGTGCGACACACTGCTGCTTTCGGTGGGCTTGATTCCCGAAAACGAGCTTTCGGTTGCCGCGGGCGTGGAACTTGACCCGCGCACGCGCGGCGCCGTGGTGGACCAGAGCCTTCAGACGGGCGTGCCGGGCATCTTTGCATGCGGCAACGTGCTGCACGTGCACGACCTGGCCGACAACGTGACGACCGAGTCCGAGCGTGCCGGTGCGGCTGCGGCGGCGTACGCGTTGGGTGGCAGCGCGGATGTCAAGACGAACACGGGCTGCGAGCTCACGGTCTCCCCTGCCGGCATTGCGGGATACGCACTGCCGGGACGCATTACAGCTATGGCACTCACCAAGCTCAACTTCCGCGTGCGCCGACCCGTCGACGCCGCCCGCGTGAGGATCTTGGCCGACGGCGAGGAACTGCTCGCCGGCAAGGTCCGGCCGTTTAAACCGAGCGTAATGGAAAGCTTCCCGCTGACGGCAAAGGTGATTCAGCGCGCACTCGACTTAGGTGCTAGCAAAATTTTCCTGTCCGTCGATCCCGTCGAGGAGGCATAGACTATGAGCGATAACGTGATCGAAACGCTGCAGTTCAACTGCACGACCTGCCCATCCGAATGCCTTCTGACCGTAAAGGTGGAGCGCGACGCCAATGGCGCCGTGGTGGAAGTGCGCTCCGTAACCGGCAACAGCTGCCCGCGCGGCGATAAGTTCGCACATCAGGAGCTCACCTGCCCCATGCGCGTGCTCACGACGACCGTGGCCGTCTCCGGCGGCGACGAAGCCCTGCTCCCCGTGCGCACCGCCGAAGCCATCCCGCTAGAACTCCACGCCCAAGCCATGAACCTCATCCGCGGCCTAGTCGTCAACGCCCCCATCCGCATGGGCGACGTAGTCCTCCCCAACCTCCTAAAAACGGGAATCGACCTAGTAGCCAGCATGGACATCGACCCAGCTCAACTAGTTTAAGACGGGGCTCTTTTGGCTGCCCCGCCATCCACCCGCCCCTCCTCAATTGCGGTGAAATAGTTCCTGATTTCCGCCAATACCCCGGAATCTAGGGACTATTCCACCGCAACTATCCTTGGAACCGGTATTTAGCTTGTGCCTACTTTAGTACCATTTCAAAACTATGCCGGATTACGGGGCTGATTCGGAGACCCCCATCCATACCGACAATTTTCGATTTTTGATAAGCCGTCTACCTGCGGTTTTAATTTCGCGATTTTTCCCATGGTCAAGTAATACAGGTCCAGCCCCGTAATCCGCCATACTTTTGAAACCAACCCATTTGGGACGGGCCTCTTATGACTACTTTTGTCCGAACGTTCGCTCAAATGATTTTTCTGGGACGGGGATTAAATAATCATTCGGCACCCAATGATTATTTAATCCCCGTCCCAGAAAAATCATTCCGCATGTTTTACGCAGCTAAAATAGCCCCGTCCCAAATTGACTACCCTGGCATTGGGGATACCATGGTGGCAACCTAGCGAAAGGACGATGTATGGCACATGTCGATGACCAGCGCGTGGCGCGCGTGCTCGATGCGCTCGAGGCTCAGCACCCCGGCGCGCAGCTGCTTGTGAATGACCCGTGGTCGATCTACTATCTGACCGGCTTTTATGCCGATATGTTCGAGCGTTTTTGCGGCGTGCTGCTCGCACGCGTTAGCAAGCCTGTGATTTTGGTCAACGCGCTGCATCAGCTGCCCGAGTACGACAATGCCCGCGTTGCCTACCACACCGATACCGATATCGTGACCGATGCCATCGCGCGCGAGATCGATCCGACCAAGCCGCTTGGCATCGATACCGTCATGCGCTCCGGCTTTTTAATGCCGCTCATGGAGCGCCACGCTGCCAGCGAGTTTTTCCTGGGCGACTTTGCCGTCACCGCCGCACGCACCTACAAGGATGCCGCCGAGCAGGAGCTCATGCGCGCGTCCTCGGCCGCTAACGACGCCGTGATGGCCGACGCCATCAAGCTCGTCCACGAAGGCGTGACGGAGCGCGAGATTGCCGACCAGATGCTCGGCCTGTATCGCAAGCATGACTGCGAGGGATTTAGCTTTCCGCCCATCGTAAGCTTTGGCGCAAACGCCGGCGACCCTCATCACGAGCCCGACGATACCGAGCTTAAACGCGGCGACGTGGTGCTATTCGACATTGGTGGACGCCATCGCAACTACTGCTCGGATATGACGCGCACGTTCTTTTGGGGCGAGCCGGACGAGGAGACCGCGCGTATCTACAATATCGTGCGCCGCGCCAACGAGGCTGCCGAGGCGCTCATCGCACCGGGCGTGCGCATGTGCGACCTGGACCGTGCCGCGCGCGACGTGATTGAGGACGCAGGCTACGGCAAATACTTTACGCATCGTCTGGGCCACTCGATTGGTCTGCAGGACCACGAGCCGGGCGACGTCTCGCTGGTCAATGAGCAGGTCGTTGAGCCAGGCATGACGTTCTCGATCGAACCGGGCATCTACCTCCCCGGCCGCACCGGCGTCCGCATCGAGGACCTTGCCCTGGTGACCGAGTCCGGCGTCGAGATCCTCAACGCCTACCCCCACGATCCGGTCCGCCTCGACTAGGCAATGCGGCAAAGGGACAGCCCCTTTGCCGCATTACATTAATGCCGCCACGAAAACGGGCTATCTACTACGTATAACCCGCATGGGTCGACCATACCCGAGTTTTCGCAAAATCCGCAAGCCGTCTACCTGCAGTTTTGATTTCACGATTTTCCGTGTGGTCAATAGTGACCAGTCAAACGTAGTAGATAGGCCCATTTCGTGGCAAGCAGTCCGCTCAAGGCAAAAAGCCCCGACCCAAATTAGCTGCCCTACAGTCAAACGAAAGGCCTCCCGATTCCCCGACGAGAACCGGGAGGCCTTCTTGTGACCTAAAGAACTACGCTCTCGACGCTACCCCGCGCGATGACGCAGCTTTTCGATTGCTGCGGCAATCAGCGCCAGCAGGCCGGTTCCGCCAAGCGCTGCGACGGTCACGGCAGTGTTATCGCCCGTCTCGGCCAGGCTTCCCTTAGCGGCCTTCTTACCATTCTTCTTGCCCGAAGGATCCTTGGTATCGGGTTTGGCGCCGTTATCCTTGCCGTCTGTCGGCTCCTGTACAACAACAGGCTCAACAACCTCGACGGTCACCGAAGCAGTGAGCTGCTGAGGCGCCGGCGTCTCCGCAGCGCCATCCTCGGCAAGCGTCGCAATCGCAGCGGCGTCACCGTCAACGGGCATCGTCGCGGTAATGACGACGGTTCCGTTCTTGAGGGCCTTGACCTCACCGTTCTCGACCGTAGCGATTGTCGGGTCGGACGAGGTCCACGTCACGGTTCCACGCAGCAGCGCGCCATCGGCCGCATTGCTCGCCGCGGCAGCAAGGTCAATTGCCTTGCCGCGCTCTACCTTGAGCACGGTTTCGGCAGTCGTGGCCTTGCCGTTTTGGTCAACGATAACAAGCCCGCTGGCCGCCGGGCGCGGCTTAACGCGTACCATGCAGCTGACCGTCAGATCCGTACCGCGAACCTTACCGCCCACGGTCACATCATCGGCACCCCAATCCAGCGCGGGAACATTCTCCCAATCGACGTCGTAGTCTTCCTGGCTGCCGTCCTTCATCATCACAGAGACCTTCTTGGGCAGCGCCTTTAGCACATCGTCGGCAGAGCTTGCCTCAAACACCTTAACGGGAGCGAACGTCGCAGGCCTCACGGGAATCTCGCTTGCCGGCTTCTCGACGACCAGCTTGCAGGTCGCCTTGAGCGTCGTGCCCTCGACGGAACCTTCGATCGTGTACTCGCCAACAGCGGCAAGCTGCTTGTCCAGGCCTTCCGTATTCCACGTGACCGCGGCCTCATCCGTGTGGCCATCGGAGTACGTCACGGCAACCTTCTTGGGCAGCTGTCCCGTCACGGTATTGGCCTTGGCATCGCGCTCGACCGTAATCTGCGGCACCTCGGCAACCTTGTTGATCGTCGTCGTGGAGGTGACGACAACTTCGACCGGCAGGTTGCCGTTCACCGTCACGCCCTTGGCGACGACGCTGTTGCCGTACGCCGCAGCCGCATCCGGAACCTCAGTCCATGTGATCTCGGACTCCGCCGTCGTCTTGCCGTCCTTCATGAGCACGGTCGCCTTAACGCCCTTGAGTGCCTCACGCACGGCATCGGCTGACGCGCCTTCGGGAACGTTAACTCCCGCGAGAGGCTCAACAGAGGCCGGAATCTCGGCATCGCTCTTCACGACCGTGACCGTGCACTTGGCCTTAACCGAAGTGCCCTCTACCTTGCCCTCAAGCGCAACATCACCCAGCTTGCCAAGGGCATCTGCCGTGAGCGGGGCCTTATCCCACGTAACGGCGGCAGTCTTCATCGAGCCGTCGGACATGTTGAGGGTCACCTGGGTGGGCAGCGCAATGTCGTCGGCGGCAGTGTTGCGAGCAACCGAAAGCTGGACGCCAACGACACTCTCGACGACCGGCACTAGGTTGACCGTAGTCTTAACCTCAAAGCCGCCAACCGCGGTTTTGCCCGTAACGACAATGCTTGCACCGTCATTCTTAATGGTGATGGCCTTCTTGGGGGCAGTCCAATTGATCTTCGAATCGACCTCGGATCCGTCCTTCATAGCGACCTTCACGGTCTTGGGCAGTGCGGCCACAACAGCATCGGGCTTCGCGCCGTCGTCGACCGTCACAGCATCAACCGAACCAGCCAAGTGATCAGGAATCTCGCGAAGCGGTTTGACGACCTTGATCGTGCACTCTGCCTTTTGATCGGTACCGGCAACCTTGCCCTTGACCGTGACCTCGCCCTCCTTGGCAAAGTCCTTGTCGGAGAGGCCCTTGGTGTCCCACGTTACGTCGGCTTCGGAATCGGAACCGTCAGAGTAAATCGCCGTGACCGTGGCGGGCAGCTTGGCCTTAGCCTCATCCGCCTTGGTATCGCGCTCGACCTCAATCTCGTCAACGGTATCAAAGTACACGATATGCGCCGTCACCTTGACCTGGGCCTTTACGGTCATACCGCTGTCCGTTAGACCCGTGACCTCAAACTCGGTACCGGCACGGCCTAGGCTGTCGACCTGAGACCACTTAACAGGCGTCTCGTTCTTGGTCTTGCCGTCTTTCATGACCATCGTCACCTTAGACGGCAGCTTATCCGTAAGGTCGCTAACCTTAGCATTGTCCGCAATCTCAATAGCATCGATCGGCTCGACGTGGTCGGGCGTTTGGGCATCCTGATCCACCACGGTCACATTGCAGGTCACCTTGGCGCCGTTGAGCTTAACCGTGCCCGTGATCTCCACGGTGCCGGTTCCGCTGAGCAGCTTGTCCGTGACGTTAGAAAGATCCCAAACGTCAATGTCGAGCAAATCGGTCGAGCCGTCGGAGTAAGTCGCCACAACCTGCTTGGGCATCTGGGCGTACAGTTCCTGCTTGGACGTGCCCTTGGCAACGCTAAACGACTTGGCCTCGAGCTTGGTAATGGTTCGCGGCGCCTCGGAGACGTTGACGTACACGATGGCGTTGACGTTGTCGACATCCTTGAGCTTGCCGACGAGTTTATACGTACCCTTCTTGGCGAGCGGCTTGGAGAGGTCGATGCCGTCGGTGTCGGTCCACTTTTCGATCTCGATGCCGCCTAAACTGCCCCGAATATCCCGCGCTGAGCCATCCGAGTAATATACGGACACGGCATCGGGCAGCTCCAGCATCGATCCGACCGTGGTGTTGACCACGACGGCCTCGGGCTGCAACGCAACCTTCTTCGCCTTCTTGTCGGCAACCGTCACCCTGGCGGTCACGTTGCCGTTCTCATCCACGCCGACCTTTTGGCCGTCGTCATCCAGCAGTGCCATAACAGCAGCTGCATCAAAGCCGACCACATGGCCCGTCGCATAGAACGTGCCAGGCCGCTCGTACTTCTCGGGCGCGATCGGATCCCAATCAATAGCCGCCGTCGAAACGGAGCCGTCGCTCATCTCGACCGCCATCTTGGACGGCATAGCAGGCGCAGTGCCCGCCTTGGTGGTCACTGCGGTCTCGCCGTTATCGATTGCCTTCTCAACGCCTTGGATAACGATCTTGGTCTGAACAGTGAGACCGGTGTTAGTGCCGTCACCGTATCCGTCAAGGCCGCTTGCAAACAGCGTGCCAGACACTGTCGTGACCTGACCCGGCTCTCCGGTATAAACCGAGGGACGAACGTAATCCCATTGAACCTGGGCATTATGAGTTTTGCCGTCACTCGTGGCAACCGAGACATTCCACGGCAGCTCGGGGAAAACACCGCTGGCCGTATTAATGCGCTCAGGAACGGCAACGGAGATGACGGAACAGACGTCAACAGTGATTGTCGCCTCGGCACCACCTTGGAGCTTGCCCTTCACCTTAAACGAACCGTCCTTGGCATACGCGTCTTCGGCGACACGGTCCCATGTGACCTTTTCGCGCTGGGGCTCAGAAGACACATCGTTGTCGTATCGAACCTCAAGGTATTCCGGCAGCATCGGCTTGGTGCCGGGGACGGTCCATATGGTTCCGCCCTGAACCGAGGTTGCCTTACTCGCGATCTTAACGGTGGCAGTAATCGGAACGTCGACAGTCTGCATGCCGTACCCTGCATTAAAGCTAATTGTTGCAGTGCCGCGTACCACGCCGCCCTGGGTCCAATCGAAGCTCTTCGTGTTCCACTTGGTCTCGGCGTATTTGTGCGAATAGTCCGGATGTTCTGCCGCATCGGGGCTGATAAGTTCGACATAGCCGGGAAGCATGGCGGTGCCGTCGCTGCCCTTGAGCACTGTAATGGTTTGTGGCTGAGCCTCCCAGTTTTTAGTCACGATGACGTGCACTTTCACGGGGATATTCGTTCCGGCGACCGTTCCGGTAATCGTGCAGTCCTTCTGGGGGCACCTATCGTAGGTATCCCAGTTGACGCCGAGACTGTCAAAAGTCGTTCCATCCTGCAATACGCCGGACACGTAGAAGTAGTCCAGATTGACTTCCTCACCGGGGTAAATAACGCGCCAGTCCTCGTACGACTGCCCAAGCGTCACGCCATTCTCGCTATAGTTATTGACGCCCTTGACCTCACTGCACACCGCGATCGCGTTGACCTTCGCCAGCGAGCCAGTGATAGTACCGGTAATTTCGTACTCGCCAGGCTTGCCGTCCAGCAGTTCTTGAGGAAACTCATCCCAGCTATAAGGCTGCCCCGACGAATACTGGGGATAGAACGAGCTGCCATCCGACAAATACAGCGTGGATGTGTAGCGCGGAGCCAGAAGTCCGGCGCCGGGAACATAAGCAATCTTGCCGATGTTGCTGTCCTCGAGATCGCAGACGTTGACCGTCGCCGTAGCCGGAATGTTAGAGCCGGTAAAATATCCGCTAACCGTAATCTGGCCAAGGTTCTTTAGGGCGTCCTGACTAATCGTCGACCACTGAACGGGGAAATTGCCTCGCGAGCCATTCCACATCGTGGCCTCGATTGAACCCGGCATATTAGGCTGGCAACCGATAAGCGTGCTTGTCGATGTCGAGGAAGGCATCTGCAGGGCGCGGACGGAGATGGTCGCCGTGACTCGGTTGCTGTCACCCAGCTCCACCTGAGTAGACGATGAAGATGAGGTATTGGTCCAATACGACAGCGAACCGGAAAGCTTAAACGACCCCTCACTTGCCACCTGCGTGTCCAAAATAGGGTCCCACGCAATGTTGCACTGCTTCTTTGTACCGTCGGTGAATGCAACCTCAACGCTGTAGGGAAGACCGCCGCCCGTTGTAGGACGTACGCCGACGGGCGTGTTAACGGGAGCAAGAGCGTCGATAGAGGCAACTTCTTTGACCTCGACCTGAGCAGTTACCTTTAGGCCATTAGCGGCTGAAGATTCGTTAAATGTCACAAGCGTGCCCGTGACCGTATAGGTGCCTGCCTTTTGGAATTGAGACACGTCGGCGTTGTCCCAGTTAACCTGATAACCTTGGGTGTATGTAGTGTTATTTGACTGCGTAAACGGGAAATAGACATACGTGCTAAGAGGAGAAATGTCGCCGACCACGCGCTCGAACCTCAGAGAATTAAGATCGAGTACGTCCTTAGGATCTTTGACGGTAACGGTGCAGGTAACCTCACGGTAATCAAAACCGTTTAGTTTACCTTTAACCGTAAACGAGCCCACCTTAGAGTAAAGCGACGCGTCGAAAGAATCCCAAGACACCGGGATCTGCTCGGTGGCCCCGCTATCAAAGACAACCGAAGCAGAATACGGCAGAGACGGGACCTCACCAGTTAGGGTCGTACACGTCAACTCGGTCTGGACGCTCTTAACAGAGCGGACTGCGACCGTGCACTGTGCGAGCATAGAGGGATAGCTCTTCAAATGTCCCTCGACAACAAAGGTTCCTTCCTTTTGGTACTGATCAGCCGAGATCTCATTCCACTCAACAGGGCATGTATAAGATTGACCATTTGAATAATTGACCGAAATGCTGGACGGAAGCGCGGGAGCAATACCAGCTGCAGTCCATACCCATGAGCCATTACTGGTTGAACGGGGAACGTACACCTTAAGTACACCGCTCACTTCGTACGGCTCCGCGAGCGTGATCCAGTTGTTGTTCACGCTAACGCCGGTAATCTGTCCGGTAATGGGGACTTCGGATTCCTCCGTCGCCGTATCAAATGCCGTCTGCGACTTTTCGTCCCAATCAACATACGCCGAGGTCTCGGTGCCATCCGACAGCTTTACCTTAACGCTCGAAGATTGGATCTGGCCGTAGTAATCGGCACCGACATATTTTTCCAGAATCGGGTTGGCGTCGATCGACTCGACCGTAATGCCACTTTCGTTGCTCGTCTCTGTGACATCAGGGGCGTTTACTGCCGCCGGATCTACCACTGCCGGGTCCGCCGTAACAGCTTCGACAACCACGCGCTGCTTGACCGTCTGCGTGGTGCCGTCGACGGTACCCTCAAACTCATACGAGCCGGCAGGCAGCTGCGCCAAGGTTGCCGGAGCATCGGCGCCGTTCAGCTTCCAGATGACGTTTTCCTGCTTGGTGGTACCGCTCTCGTAGGTTGCCGTTACAGTTTGGGGCAGCGTGGCGTCGGATCCCTCGGCAACATGTAGCTCGTTCAGGCTGGCAAAAGAGGCGATCTTGTCTTCACTCTGGTCTTGCGAGGTTGCCTGACCGGTGTCCGCAGACGTGGCAGCCGCACCCGTCGCATCGCTTTGCTCGGCAACGACTTGGGTAGTATCACCCTGCATCATCTCGGCGAACGCCTGCGGCGGCACCGAGCCGACCGTCATCGTCAGAGCCAAACCCGCGGTAATGGCCGCGTTGACATGCCTTCTGTTCATGTTTCCTCCCGACACGCTCAACGGACCAAACAGCACTGGTCCGATTGGCAAGTTAAGTTGAGCGTATCCTTCGCCAATGGAGGTTTGCAATATGCCACAGGTTAAGCGGCATAAATGGTCTCGTAAACGGGAGAAATAAGGTGACGTATCTATGTGACAGCGGGGCGGTCCCTTTGTCACATTCCGATTACACTACGCCACGAAAACGGGCTATCTACTACGTTTGACCCGCATGGGTCGACCACACCCGCGTTTTCGCAAAACCGGCAAGCCTTCTACCTGCGGTTTTAATTGTGCATTTTTCGGCGTGGTCGAGGGTAACCGGTCAAACGTAGTAGATAGGCCCATTTCGTGGCGAACAGGTCAAATTAACTGCCCTGCGAGTGGCGTTAACGCAGCAGGCCGGCTACTTCGCCGGCTAGGGTGATGGTGCCGGCTGCTACGAAGGGCTCGCCCGCGGCCTTGAAAGCTGCAAGGGCCTCGGAAACGCTGGGGTATACGCCCGTGAGCTTATCGGCATCAACGAGGCCGGCGAGCTCCTCTGCCGGCAGGGCGCGATCGGAATCGGTCTGGGTTGCGACCACACGGGGGAACGCCGGAACGAGTACGTCAACGATACCTGCCACGTCTTTATCGGCCAGCGCGGCACACAGCAGCGTGGGACGATTCTCCACGCACGGGTCAATCTCATCCAGCGCGCTCACAAAGTTCTCGCAGCTCTGAGGGTTATGGCAGGCGTCGATCAGCTTGAGCGGATCAGTTCCCAGTACATCAAAGCGGCCCGGCGTGGGGCAGCCCATAAGCGACGCATCGAGCTTGTCATGATCGAGTTCGCGACCCAAATACCCCTCGCAAAGCATAATCGCGCACGCGGCATTCTGCGGCTGATAGGCCGGCTTGACCATGCTCGACGTATAGATGGCACGCGGCGTGGTGCAGCTAAACTCAACCGTGTCGCCCACATGCGCCGGCACCTTAGTCGTGGCATGACTCACCACGAGTGGCACGACGCCGCACTCGCGACAACGGGCATCCATCACGCGCTGAACGCTCGCCTCGTGCGTGCCCTCGCCCAGCACAACCAGGCGTCCGGGCTTAATGACCGCAGCCTTCTCCCCCGCAATGGCCTCGAGCGTATCGCCCAGAATGTGTGTGTGATCGAGCCCAATGCCCGTAATGGCAACGGCGACGGGATCGGTCGCACTCGTGGCGTCCCAACGTCCGCCCATGCCGACTTCGAGCACGGCAACATCCACCGCGGCCTCGGCAAACACGACAAGTGCGGCAGCCGTCAGCAGGTCAAACGGCGTGATGGAATAGGCGCGCTCCCCCGCCGCCACACGGCGCGCATTCACGCGATGCCCCGCCTCGACGGCGGCAGAAACGCCACGAGTAAAAGCTTCATCGCTCACGACGCGTCCATCGACCTCCATGCGCTCGGGATAGCGCACCAGCTGCGGCGACGTATACAGCGCGGTCTTTAACCCCTCACCACGAAGGATGGCAGCCGAAAAACGCGTGGTCGAAGTCTTGCCATTGGTACCGGCAACCTGAATGCAATCGAAATGCTTGTCCGGACGCCCCAGCTCATCGAGCATATCGACAACCGTCTCGAGGAGAGGACCAGCATCCCCAGAAATCCGCCCCGTATCAGCAGCCAGCCCCACAGCCTCATCAAACGAAAGCAACTCAAACGAGAACGGAACGACATACGACCCAGAACGCTTAGCCATAACCCAAAGTCCCCCATAACAGAAAAAGAGGCCCACCAAAAAGAATGAGCCCCTCGCGTTGACAATATCAGCCTTTATCCGCTTGCAGCAAGATCAAGGCCACGAACAAGTGGCCATAACCTACCAGATGCAAACAACCACGTAACCGCACTAGGAGCGGCCCGACGCTTTGCTCGATACAAGTTCCGCACGCAAAGGACAGCACTTAATGTGCTGTCCGTCTTGCGCAGGACTGTCCGCAGTAGCGAGCAAAGCGTCGGGACGCGCCCCAGAGCAAACCTTACGAGAAGTCAGCAACCTGAGCAGTCAGCGCCGCCAGGATCTCCTTGAGCTCAGCTGCACGGTCCCTCTTCTTCTGGACCACCGCAGGCGCGGCCTTGGCCACAAAGCCCTCGTTCGCGAGCGTCTTCTCGCAACCGGCGAGCTCCTTCTGGGCCGCGGTGATCTCCTTCTCCAGGCGTGCCTTCTCGGCCGAAAGATCGACCTTGCCCTCGAGCACCACAAAGACCTCGACGCCGCTGTCGACCACGGCAATGCTCGCAGCCGGCTTCTCGACGTCGGTACCCATGACCAGCGAGGCGGTGTTGGCCAGCGGCTCGATCGTGGAGCGCAGGCTCTCGAGCTTCTCGATGTCCTCGGCACCGGCGCGCACGACCACGTCGAGCTCGGCCTTGGGGCTCAAGCGATAACGCGAACGCGTGGCGCGAGCGGCGGAAACGACGGCGCGGCACAGCTCAAATGCGCGCTCGGCGGGCTCATCGACATACTTGGCGTAGTCGGCGGGCTCCGGCCACTTGGCGATCATAAGCGCCTCAGCACGGTCAACGTTGCCCTCGGCATCCAGATCGAGAACGCTCGCCGGCATGTTGTCCCAAATCTCTTCGGTGACAAACGGCATGAGCGGGTGCATCAGGCGAATGGAGGTGTCGAGCACAAAGATCAGGTTGCGCTGCGCCTGCAGACGGCCCTCGCCCTTCAGGCGGGCCTTGGTGACCTCGACGTACCAGTCGCAGACCTCATTCCAGAAGAACTGCTGCACGCCGCGGGCCATATCGCCAAAGGTGTAGTTCTCAATACCCTCGGTGACCATCTTCACGGCCTTGGCCAGGCGGCTGAACATCCAGGCGTCGGCCGGCGTCTCAACGACGGGCTCGCCGGGCGTGTAGCCCTCCATGTTCATGAGCAGGAAGCGGCTGGCGTTCCAGATCTTGGTCACAAACGACTTGGCCTGGTCGGTGCGCGGGCTGTCGATAAGCTTCTTAGTCTTCTTGTCGATGTTCGCGTCGAACTTGACGTCCTGGTTGTTGGTGCACAGCGTGAGCAGGTTGTAACGCATGGCGTCAGCACCGTACATACCGATGAGGTCCATAGGGTCAACGCCGTTGCCCTTGGACTTGGACATGCGGCTGCCGTCCTTGGCAAGAATCGTCGGGTAGATGACGACGTCCTTAAACGGAACCTCATCCAGGAAGTACAGCGAGCTCATAACCATGCGGGCGACCCACAGCGCGATGATGTCGCGCGCGGTGACGAGCGCCGTCGTGGGGTGATGGCCCTCGAGCAGCTCCGGCTTTTGCGGCCAGCCCTGCGTGGCGAAAGTCCACAGCTGCGAGCTAAACCACGTGTCCAGCACGTTCTCGTCCTGGTGCACGTGATGACCGCCGCACTTGGGGCACACGTCGGTGTCCTCGGTCAGGGCGTCCTCCCAACCGCAGTCCTCGCAGTAGAACACGGGGATGCGGTGGCCCCACCACAGCTGGCGGCTGATGCACCAGTCCTTAAGGTTCTCCATCCAGGTGGTGTAGGTCTGCGTCCAGCGCGCGGGGTGGAAGGTGACCTTGCCGGAGTTGACGGCGTCGAGCGCCGGCCCCTTGAGCTTGTCGACGGCGACGAACCACTGCTCGGACAGCCACGGCTCCAGCGCGGCGTCGCAACGGTAGCAGTGCATTACAGAGTGGTCGTGCTCCTCGACGTGGTCGAGCAGGCCGTGCTCGTCAAACCACTTGATGACGGCTTCGCGGCACTCGTCGCGGTTCATGCCCGTGAACTCGCCGTAGCCCTCGACGACCACCGCGTGCTCGTCGAAGATATTGATCTGCGGCAGGTCGTGGGCCTGGCCCATGGCGTAGTCGTTGGGGTCGTGGGCCGGGGTGACCTTGACGAAGCCGGAGCCAAAGTTGGCATCGACATGCCAATCCTCAAAGATAGGAATCTCACGGTCGACGATGGGGAGCTTGACGGTCTTACCCACGAAGGCGGCCTTCTCGGGGTCCTTCGGGGAGACAGCGACGCCCGTGTCGCCGAGCATGGTCTCGGGGCGCGTGGTGGCGACGACGATGTAGTCCTGGCCGTTGACCGGCTCGGTCAGCGGGTAGCGCAGGTGCCACAGGTGGCCCTTCTCGTCCTTGTACTCGGCCTCGTCGTCCGAGATGGCGGTGGTGCAGTTGGGGCACCAGTTGACGATGCGCTTGCCGCGGTAGATCAGGCCGTCGTGGTACCAGTCGCAGAACACCTTGCGCACGGCCTGGGCGTAATCCTCGTCCATGGTGAAGCGCTCGTTATCAAAGTCGACGGAGCAGCCCATGCGCTTGATCTGCTCGACGATGATGCCGCCGTACTCGTGGGTCCAATCCCAGCAGGCGTCGACAAACTTGTCGCGACCGATCTCCAAGCGGCTGATACCCTCGCTCTTGAGCTTCTTGTCGACCTTGGTCTGCGTGGCGATACCGGCATGGTCGGTGCCCAGCACCCAGCGCGTGGACTTGCCGCGCATGCGGGCCATACGGACGATGGCATCCTGGATGGAGTCATCGGTGGCGTGGCCCATGTGGAGCTTGCCGGTCACGTTGGGAGGCGGAATGGTGACGGTGCAGTCGCCCACGCCCTCGCGGCGCTTGTAGTAGCCGCCGTCGAGCCACTTCTGCAGGATCGCCGGCTCGTTGGTCGACGGATCGTAATTCTTGGG
>OBVD01000485.1_pt1 | contig 28341 bp, 17 predicted proteins | sample 1495031 | NCBI WGS metagenome assembly OBVD01 (sample SAMEA2579967, study PRJEB22360) | human gut metagenome
ATCGGTGACATTTCCTCCCCCCCGGGGAGTTCGACGGCCGCCCCCCGCCACGAAATCGGCCCATCTACTACGTTTGACTCGATACCCCTGACCATACCTTCGTTTTGAACAAAACCGCAGGCGTTCTACCTGCGGTTTTGTTTTCGCGCTTTTCGGCATGGTTGTGGGTAAGAAGCTAAACGTAGTAGATGGGCCGGTTTCGTGGCGCGCCCTCCTCCCCAACGCACAAAAGCGCCGCCACGGAGGAGGGAGATGCCTCCGTGGCGGCTGGGGGTAGGAGGAGGTCGAGATTTAGCCCTACCGGCCGCCCGGGGCCTTTTGGCCCCGGGCGCTGTCGACGTGCCTAGCGCTTACGGATACCCCAGACCAGGGCTCCGACGCCGGCCATGGCGATGACAAATGCCATAAGTAGAGCGGCAGCCTGCTGGTCGCCTGTGGTGGGCAGGAAGCCCTTGACCGTCTTGACGATGTTCGTCACGGCCTTGGGCGTGCCGGGATCGGGTGTCGGCACGGGCGTCTCGGGCTTTTTGTACGTGTTGTTGAACACGATGCCCTCGACGCTCCTGTCGCCCTTGGTAAAGGCGACGTTCGCCTTGAGGTTGCCCTCGCCGTCATCGGCCACGTTGACGGTCGCGGTAAAGACGGACTTATCGTAGGTCATACCGACCTCGTCGCCCTTGACCTCGCTGATGGTGTAGGTGTGCGTACCGGGCTCGTCGTACTCAAACTTGTCAAAGTTGATCTTGCCGTCGGCATCGTTGGTAACCGTAGACTCGATGTCCTCGCCAACGAGCTTAAAGCTAAACTCGCCCTTCTTGAGTTCGCGTCCCTCGAGCACCTTGATAGCGCCGATGGAAACCTGCGTGGGCATGGCGTGGTACTTGTTGGTAAAGCCAGCCGACTCGGTGGTTCCCTCGAGCTTGTGCGTCGCGGTCAGCGTGCCGTCACCATTGTCGGAGACGGTGGTCACAACGGTGTAGGTCGTGCCGTCATAGGTGACGCCCTTGTACAGGCCGAGCGCGTTGGGGCAAGCCTCGCGCAGCGTGTACGTGTGCGTGCCGGGTGCCTCGTAGCGAATCGGGCTCAGCGTCACGGTGCCGTTAGCGTCGTTGGTGCCGTTAGCGACAACCACGTCGTCCTCGAGCAGCTCAAACGTGAACTCGCCTGCTGCAAGGTCGCGTCCAGTCAGGCGCTTGACTGTCTTGACCTGATCGGTCACGGACGAATCGGTAGGTGCCACGCCGTAGGTGTTGGTAAACGTGAAGGCAGCACCGTCGTCGCCTTCGCGCTTGACGCTCAGATGCCCGGCACCGTCGTCAGACACGGTGTAGGAAACCTTGCGCGTGGCGTTGGTGTCATTGGTCACGCCAGGGGCACTACCGGACTCGGTCACCGTGTAAGTAAAGGTGTGCGAGCGCGGAGCGGTGGGGGCTGCGGGCTCGGGCTCGTCGGCGTTGGCATCGGTGTCGGCCTCTTCAGCCTCTGCCTCGTCGGCCTCTGCCTCGTCGGCCTCGGCTTCGTCAGCTTCGTCTGCCTCGGCCTTATCGGTCGCATCGTCCGTCACGCCCAGAGCGCGGTTGAGGTCCTCGAGCGTAAAGTGGATCTTGCCAAAGTCCACGTTGCCAGCCGCGTCGTTGGTTGCGGTCGTGCGCCCGGGCATCGGGGCGCCGGCCTCGTCGGCGGTCACGGTAAAGGTGAACTTGCCCGTGATGTCAGCCGGGGTCAGGCCCTCGGCAGCTTGGAGCTTCTTAGTGCCGGTGAGCGCGGCATCGACGGCTTCGGCGCCGTAGACGTTCTCGAACAAGGGCTCGACGCCGCCGTAGTCGACCGTCGCCGTCAGGGTACCGTCACCGTTGTCGACGACGATAACCTTAAAGCCAAAGCTCCACGTTGTAGCGGAAACGCCATTCGGCAGCCCGAATAAATCTTCGTAAGCCGTGTAGTTAATGGTCCAGGCAAGCTTGCCGTCCTTATCGGTACGATAAGCAAGCCCAGCAGCCTCAAGATTAGCAAGCATCTTGGTGTCGTAGTGCAGCGTATCAAAGCTCACGTGCCCGCCGATATTGGGCTTGAGGTTTTCGTATGCCACAAGCTCACCCTGATAGGCGATGCCGAACCAGAACTCGCCGTCGGCCATCGGGCGACCGGTCAGAGTCTTGGTGGCAACGACCTGAGCAGCGGTGCCACCAGGCGTGTTGGTCGTAGCGCTGTAACTGTTGTGGAACGGCACCAGGGCCTTCTCGACCTTGTTCTCGCCACTCTTGTGGACCGTCTCATGCGTGCCCTCGGGACCACCGGAAACGGTCGTCGTGGCGGTAAGCGTACCGGCACCGTCATCGGCGACGGCGATCGTCACGGTACGCACGGCGTCGTCGTAGGTGTAACCGGACTTGCCGTCATTCTTCTCGGCTACGGTGTACGTGAAGGTCTTGCCGGCGTCAGCCTGCGTAAACTTGACCTCATGGCCAGCCAGGATGTCGATCAGGCCGACCGTTGCCTCTGCCGTCGCAGGGGACTTGAAGTTGTTGGCTCCGGGCAGCAGGCCAAGCGCGTTGGCCGAGGCCTCGTCGGCAGGCTTCACGGTAAACGTGAACTGACCCTCGGTCATAGGACGTCCGGAGAGGCTCTTGCTGAGCTTGAGGCCGCCGGCCGCGGTGTAGTTAAGCTCAGTGCGGTACGTGTTGGTGAAGCGTCCGTTTTCCTTCTTGGTGACATTGGCGGTCAGCTTGCCCTCGCCGTCCTCAGTCACGGTCACTTCGGCGGTCGCGACATGCCCGTCATACGCCATACCGGCCGCGTTACCCGCGTTCTCGCGGATCTCGTACTTGTAGGTTCCGGTGGCCGTGTAGCGAATCTTGCCGAACTTGATGGCGGCAATGCCGTCCTTCGCATCGTGCTTGCTCACGGTTACGGTCGCAGGATCGGGGAGCGGGGCGCCATCGGGGGCGGTAATAGTAAAGCTGAACTCGTCCCCATCCGTCCACTCGCGGCCGTCGATGGCCTTGCTCAGGTCAAAGTCGAGCTCTGCGTCGATCGGGGTCACACTGTAAGCGTTCTCGAAAGTTGCAGCCTTGACGCTGTCCTTCAGGACATGCTCGGCCTTGAGGGTGCCGTCGCCGTTGTCGGTGATGGTGGTCTCGATGGTGAACTTGGCATCGCTGTAGGTGATACCGCCGGCGTTGCCCTTGAGCTCGCGCAGCGTGTAGGTGTGCGTTCCAGCCTTGTCGTACTTCACGGGGCTCATCGTGATCTTGCCATCGGCGGCGTTCTTGCCGGTGGCGACGACCTTGGCGTCCTTGCCCTCGCCCTCGACGAGCTCGAAGGAGAACTCGTCGGCAGCAAGCTCGCGTCCGGTCAGAACCTTGGTCGCGGTGATCTGGTCGCTGACGCTGAACTCGTCAGGATTCGGCTTGTAGCTGTTGCTGAACTTCGCCTCGTCGTCGCCCTTCAGGACATGCTTCGCCTCGAGCGTGCCGTCGCCCTTGTCGGTGATGGTCGTCTCAATGGTGTAGGTCTTGCCGTCGTAGGTGATGCCGTTGTTGGCGTCGCCCGGGACCTCGCGCAGCGTGTAGGTGTGCTTGCCGGGCTTGTCGTACTTCACGGCGCTCATCGTGATCTTGCCATCGGCGGCGTTCTTGCCGGTGGCAACGACCTTGGCGTCCTTGCCCTTGCCCTCGACGAGCTCGAAGGAGAACTCGCCTTCCTTGAGATCGCGCCCGGTCAGGACCTTGGTCGCCGTGATCCGATCAGTAACACTGAAGCTCTTGGGGGTTACGGTGTAGGCGTTCTCGAAGGTCGCCTTGTCGACATTCTGCAGCTCGTGCTCGACGCTGAGGGTGCCGTCGCCGTTGTCCTTGACGATGGTCACGATAGTGTACTCGGCGGTGCTGTACGTAATGCCGTTCTCGGTGGCGCCGGCCTTGGTCTCGCGCAGCGTGTAGGTGTGCTCGCCAGCCGCGGTGTAGGTGACGGGATCCATTACGATCTTGCCGTCGGCATTGTTGGTGCCGGTGGAGACTACGTTGTTGCCCTCAACGAGCTCAAAGCGGAACTCGCCGGCAACGAGGCCGATCTCGCGGCCGGTCAGGACCTTGGTCGCGGTGATGTGGTCGGTGACGCTGGAGTCACTGGGGTTCGGCTTGTAGCCGTTGCTGAACTTCGCCTCGTCAGCGTCATTCAGGACATGCTTCGCCTCGAGCGTGCCGTCGCCCTTGTCGGTGATGGTGGTCTCGATGGTGTAGGTCTTGCCGTCGTAAGTGATGCCGCCGGCGTCACCCTTGACCTCGCGCAGCGTGTAGGTGTGCTTGCCGGGCTTGTCGTACTCGATGGGGCTCATCGTGATCTTGCCATCGGCGGCGTTCTTGCCGGTGGCGACGACCTTGGCGTCCTTGCCCTCGCCCTCGACGAGCTCGAAGGAGAACTCGCCCTCAGCCATGTCGCGGCCGGTCAGGACCTTAGTCGCGGTAATCTGGTCGGTGACACTCGTCTCGACAGGCGTCACGTTATAGGTATTGGTGAACGTAAATGCCACATCGCCGTCCGGCTTGTGGGATACGCTCAGACTGCCCTTGCCGTCATCAGTCACGGTGAAGGAAACCTCGCGCGACAGCTTGGCGTCGTTGGTCACGCCAGCGACCTCGCCGGACTCGGTCACGGTGTAGGTAAAGGTGTGCTCGCGCTTCTCGGGCTTCTCGCCCAGAGCCTTGTTAAGGTCGTCGAGCGTAAAGGTAATCTTGCCAAAGTCGACCTTGCCCTTGGCATCATTGGTAACGCTCGCGTTCGCGGGCATGGGTGCGCCCTCTTCACCGGTCACGGTAAAGGTGAACTTGCCGGCAATGTCAGCCGGGGTCAAGCCGTCGGCGACCTGCAGGTTCTTGATGCCCGCAAGCGATGCCTCGGCAGCATTCGTGGTGTAGGCGTTCTCGAACTTGATGCTCTTGACGTCCTTGGCGCCCTTCAGCTCGTGCGTAGCGACCAGCTGGCCCTTGCCGTTATCGGCAATGGTCGTCACGACAGTGTGGATCGCATCGTCGTGGGTGATGCCGCCGGCGTCACCCTTGACCTCGCGCAGCACGTAGGTGTGCTGGCCGATCTCGGTGTACTTGATGGCGTTGAACGTCACCTTTCCGTCGGCGCCGTTTGTAACGGTCTCGACAGGCTTAACTTCCTTGTCCATGATTTCGAGCAGCTCAAAGCCGAACTCGCCTTCCGCCAAGTCGCGCCCGGTCAGGGACTTGACCACGGCAATCTGGTCGGTAACGCTGGACTCAACAGGATCCGCAGCGTAGACGTTCTTGAACTCAGTCTCGTCGGCTTCGCTCCAAGTCACCTTCACAGCGGCGCTGAGCTCGCCCTTCTTGTTGGGCGTTACCGTCACGGTGACCTCCGCGACGTTCTTGCTGTAGGCAATGCCGTCAACCGTGGTCCCGGCGTTCTTTTCGCTGACCTTGTAGACATACGTGCCAGGACTGGTGTATTCGATCGTGCCGAAGTCAATGGCAGCCTTGCCCTCGTGTTGATCGTCCTTGGTCACGGACACGGCCACGGGCGCAGTCGCGGACTCGGGCATCGGGGCGTTATTCTCGGACGTCAGCCCAAACTCAAACGTGTCCCCTTTCGTCCAGGCGCGGCCTTCGAGCACCTTGGTCAGGCCAAAGCTAGCCTTGGTATCCACCGTTACCGGCGTCATGTCGTACTTATAGCTGATCTTGCCGTTGTTGCCCAGGTAGGAGTTGACATGCGTCGCGGTCGCCTTGGCGGATATGTTGTTCCACTTGGGATTGAGTACGTCGGTCGCGGTATCGGTTTTGTTGCCGCCCACGCTCTCCTTGGTGGTGTGGAGCTCATCGATAAAGGCCAAGCGTGCGGTTCCCACAGTAAACACCAAGTTACCGTTCTCATCGGGAGCAATCGCGCCGTCGAACTTCGCGGCGTCGTCACCGATGAACTCGATGACGGCAGTGGTGGGCTTGGCCTCGTTGTTCTCGCCCTGCTCCTCAAACTCATCCTTGTAGTAATAGGTGCCGGTATCTGCCAGCGAATTCTTTGCGGGCTGCGTGCATTCCTTATCCGTGTAAATAGGAGTCTGCTTCTGGAAGTAGTAGTAGCGGTTGGTGTCAGCAGGCTCAAAGGTCGCAACCGTATTGCCCAGCGCGCCGGCAGCCCACTTGTTCGCGTAGAAATTCACGGTCTTGGCGCCGTTGGCAACAGCCGTATTGCTCTCGATGTAATCCTTGAGCCCCGTTACCTTCTCGGGCGTAAACAGGTTGTCGAGCACGACCTTCTTCACACTCGAGGCATACTTCACCTGAATGGGCTTAACGGTGTCGACCGAAAGCTTGCCGTCTACGGTCTTAAAGTGACTCAGCGGAATCAACGACGCGGGAATGTTGACCGTTACGATATCGCCCTTCTGGGGATTGTCGTCGCCGGCACGCTGCACGGTAATGAGCAGGTCTTTTGCCTTGCCATCGAACTCGTACGTATCGGTCTTGGTTTCTTTGTTGACCGTCTTGCTCGGATTGGTAAACGGCGTGCCGTTGATGACGACCTCGGTGAAGCTGTCGACTTGCATAAAGTCGCCCAGCTCATCGGTAAACGAGATGTAGCCGGACTTGGTCTCGTCGTAGCCCTTGTGGATTTCGGTCGGATAAGGCGGCTCCGACGTAATGGCCTGCGAGATGTCGTCGAAGACCTTCTTGAGCTCTTCGGCATTGGTCGCCGACTTGTAGTAGTCGGAGTTTTCTGCGCGTGCACCATGAGCATCCCATGCCGTGGCATTGGGGTAGTTGCTTGAAACAGCCTGCATGAACTTGTTCTCTTTTTGGCTTTTTCCCGAATCCTGGATACCAGCACTGGGGTTCGCGCCATCAAAGATGCCGATAGTATAAACGGTGGCCTTGCCGTCCTTCATATTCTTAGCAGCTGTCACGGCAGCGTTGGCGACACCCGCATCGAATTTATTTTGCTTTGTTGGCGTACCGTCGGTAAAGAACACAATAATCTTCTTGGCGTCTTTGCGGCCATAAGTGGTAGTGATTTTCTCGGCCAGCTCTAGGCCATAGTCGGCGCGCGTGGCGCCGGCAGGCTGAATTCGATTAATTGTATTCTTCTTGAGATCATCCGCATTGCTGCCGGAACAGTAGGTCAATTCTTTCATAACCTGGGTGTAATTGTAGGAGTACCCTCCGTCGCGATACATATTGTTGCCGATATCGTTGGACTTCTTGCCCGCAAACTTAACAATGGCAACCCTATGCTGCCTATCAACACCCTCGATAGCCTCGTTTTGTTTGGCGATGGTATCGATAAAACTGTTCGCAGCGCCCTTCAGTGCATCGATACGCTTGGTGCGATCTCCGCCACCCATAGGATCATCCATCGAGCCGGAGGCATCCAGCACCATCACGATGTCGAGTGGCGTGGTGACTGTCACGGTTGAATTAGACGTCGAGGACATGGCCGAAAGCGTGGTCAGAAAATCCGACTCTTCGTTTTCCTCAGTTGCCTCGACCGTCTTGTCGGTCCAGATTCGGCCGACGTTTTGAGTCGTTACTTTATTACCGTTGTGACCGGCCGCCCAGATTTCCCAGCGTCCGCTGGTGTCGGGATCGACGACGACCTTTCCGCTCATTGTCGGTCCGTCCATTCCGGTACTGGACCTGGCGTTGGCCTCGGGCAGCATGGCAAATGCTGCAGCCGGCAACACCAGCACTACGGCCAGCATCACCGCCAAGAGACCCCTCGTGTACTTACTCATCGCGTCTCCCTTCTCGCAGGCTCAGACCTTGCATCAGCATAAAGTTACGAAATGAGACACGATTAGGGCAGGTGACACACGTTCCAGATTCATTTTTAGGCGTGAGACAAATGTCTCAGCAAAGTTGAGACACGAGCGTTTTCGCAGGAAAACGGGTGCGACTCGGAGCCATCAGGCAAAAATGACCCACTTTCCTCCGTCCTTGGGGGATCAGGAGCTGTTACGGATATGGTGACATTTCAAAACTATGCCGGTTTACTACGATAAAAACGAGGTCGCCGATCACGCGCAACTTTTTCGCAAAACTGCAAGCCGTCTACCTGCGGTTTTTGTTTTGCCAAATGCGACGTGGTTGAGGGTAGGCGATTTATCGTAGTAAACTGGCATAGTTTTGTTCGCGGCGGTACAACCGAGCGTTTAAGCGCGGGGACGGTGGGGCATTTTTGCCCCACCGGCCCCTATTCCAGCGCTATTCCGGCTTGGTTTCTACCGTGGGAGTCTTGTCCGCCGCAACCGGAGTGCGGGCGGTGTCCATGCTCAGGCAGTGCTTAGGACAGCTTTCGATGCACTCGCCGCACACCACGCAAACGTACGGATCGATTGACCAGGTACCGCCCTTGCGATCGACCGCGAGCGCGCCCGCCGGGCAACGGCGCGCGCACATCCCGCAGCAGATGCACACGTCCATGTCGTTGACGATATGCCCGCGCAGGCGCTCGGGCGCCGCGAGCTTTTCCTGCGGATAGCACACCGTGACCGGTTGCTTGACCATAGAACCCAAGGCCGTCTTGGCAAATGTCAGTAAACTCATGCCGCGCCTACCTTTCCGTGCAGCTAATGCAGGGGTCGATGGTCAGGATAATCATGGGCACGTTGGCAAGGAGCACGCCCTGCAGCGCATGCGTCAGACCCGCCAGGTTTTGCGACGTCGGCGTGCGCACGCGAAAACGGTCCAGATTCTTGGTGCCGTTGCCGCGCACATAGTAATACGCCTCGCCACGCGGCTGCTCAATCACAACCTCGCCGCGCGCGCCGTCGGCCGGCGTAAGCTTGGTGCGCCCGCCGATACCGTCGTGCGGAATCTTGCCCACAAGCTCCTTGATGATGTCCATAGCCTGTGCGACCTCGGCACAACGCACCTGGCAGCGGGCATAGCAGTCGCCATCGCTAGCAACGATGGGCTCAAACGCGGCCAAATCCGCATAGGCGCCGTCGCCAAACATGCGCACGTCGTAATCCACGCCCGATGCGCGCCCAAACGGACCGACCATCGAAAGCTCCAGCGCGTCTTTCTTGCTAATCACGCCCACGCCATGCAGGCGCTCGCCGCAGCTATTGTCGTCCAAAAACGTATGCACCAGGGTCTCGTAGTCGAGACGCATGGCGTCGAGCGTCTCGACAATGCCCGCCAGCTCGGAGTCCTCAATGTCGTGTTTAAGGCCGCCGATCTCGTTAATCGACAGAATCACGCGCCCGCCGCAAGTGCTCTCAAAGATCTTGAGAATCTGCTCGCGCAGGGTCCACGAACGATAGAACAACGCCTCAAAACCAAAGGCGTCGGCGAGCAGGCCCAGCCACAGCAGATGCGAGTGGATGCGCGAAAGCTCGTGCAAAATGGTGCGGATATACTGCACGCGGCCGGGCACCTCGATGTCGAGCATACGCTCGCAGGCGCTGGCATAGCCGCAGCTGTGGCCCACGGCGCAAATGCCGCAGATGCGCTCGGCGATGTAGCCAAACTGATGCATATCGCGCTTTTCGGTGAGCTTCTCGAGTCCGCGGTGCACAAAGCCGATCTGCGGAATTGCTTCGATGACGCGGTCGTCCTCGATCACCAGGTCCAGATGAAGCGGCTCGGGCAGCACCGGGTGCTGCGGGCCAAACGGAATTACGGAGCGATGAGCCATGGACCTTACGCCTCCTTTTTCTGCTTGTCGCGGGCGGCCTTGGCGGCAAGCACCGCGCGGACCTTGGCCGCTTTCTCGGGATCCATGGCAGCGAGCTTTGCCTCCATCTCGGCAGCCTTGAGCGCGGCCTTGGCAGCGGCATCGTCATGCTGGGCATCGGAGCCGGCAGCCGCAGCGGGCTGAGCGACGGCAGCGCCCGCAGCGCCCTCCCCTGCAGCAGCCGCAGCGGCGGCCTTTTCGGCCGCGGCCTTGCGCGCCTTGGCCTCGGCAGCGGCACGGACCTTCATGGCTTTCTCGCGCGCGGCCTTCACCTCGGGCGTGATGACGCTCATGGGCTCGCCAGTCGAAACCTGGTAGAAAAAGCCCTTAAAGTCGACCTGCATGTCGGTGATGGCAAGACCAAACAGGTCGTGCGCTTCGTTTTCAAACGGGAATACTGCCGGATAGTACGAGCTGATGGACGGAATCTCCTGGTACTGATTAATTCCCTCAACCACCAGGTTCTCAATCGCATAGCTGCCGTCCTGCGCGATATGCTCCCGAGCAGCACGAACGTTGATAAACGTATAGACCAGGCGATACGAGCCGTCGTCGACGTTGCGTTCAGCGTGCATTTGCACAAAGCGCGCGCCGACGCCCTTAAGCGCCTGGACATGCGACAGGAGCTCTTCGATCCCGACGGTGGTATAGATAGCCTTTTGCATTACTCGGCCTCCTTTGCAGCGGCGGTCGCGTCGCCGGCCTCCGCAGCAGCCACAAACCCGTCCTCGCCCAGCTCAACGCCACCGTCCCAGGTTGCGGCGCCGCCCACAGTAAGCGGGTCACCGCCAGCACGCATCACGGCCTCCTTCTGGTCCAGGATGCCGCACGCCTCCGCAATGGCGTCGATCACTGTCTCGGGGCGAATGGCGCACCCGGGCGCGTACACGTCCACGGGAATCGCGCGGTCCACGCCGCCGATCACGTTGTACGCATCGCGGAACACGCCGCCCGAGCACGCGCAAATGCCGCACGCCACCACGCACTTGGGCTCGAGCATCTGGTTGTAGATCTGACGCACGACGGGCAGGTTCTGGGCATTGACCGAACCCGTCACCAAAAAGATATCCGCATGCTTGGGGTTGCCGGTGTTGACCACGCCAAAGCGCTCCGCATCGAACAGTGGCGTGAGCGAGGCCAGCACCTCGATATCGCATCCGTTGCAGCTCGAGCCGTCGTAATGAATAACCCACGGCGAGCGCGACATTTTATGATCCATGGATGCCGCCTCCTAAATAAACACGTCGACGAGGATGGGCATAAGGTTGAGCAGGCCAAACACCAGCGCCACGCCCCATCCGAGCCTAAAGCAGCTGCGCCAGGTGCTGCGCGCGAAGGCGTTGTCGATCAACACCTCGACAAAATACGTCGCAGCCATCACGACCAGGGCGACCACCCAGCTCACCGGGTTGTCCCAAACAAAGAACATGCCCACCCACATCAAAAACAGCACGGTCTCGCACCAGTGCATAAGGGTCATCTTGGCCAGCGTGCCGCCGCTCATCTCGGTGGCGACGCCCTGGACGATCTCCTGATGCGCGTGATGCGAGTACGAAAGATCGAACGGAGACTTGCGCAGCTTGATGGTAAGCACCGCGAGCAGCGCGAGGAAAATGGGCGCGCTGTACACGATGATGGGGACCGACTGCCCCGTCACGGCGATGGAATCAAAGCTGTCGGTGGCAAGGTACAGGCCCACGCTCATCAGCAAAACGGCGGGCTCGTAACTCATAACCTGCAGCAACTCACGATCGGCGCCAACCTGGGCAAACGGGCTTTGCGTCGAGGCGGACGCCAACACCACAAAGATCGCGGCGAGCGTCACCATAAAAGCGCACAGTAGCGTGTTAGAGCCCGACACAAAGATGCCGCCGCCCACAACGGTAAAGATGAGCGCGCACGCCATATAGGTATCGTCCATGGTGTTTACGCTGGCAGGGGCTTTGCGCAGCAACTTGGCAACGTCGTAGAAAGGCTGGAGCAGGCGCGGGCCCACGCGGCCCTGCATACGGGCCGAAAGTTTGCGGTCAACGCCGTCGATCAGGCCACCAACCAAAGGCGCCAGCAGGGCAAACACCACGGTACCAATAAATATGCCCACGACGCCCGAACCTTCGAAATACTTGCCGCGCAGCACCGAGGGCGCGCTCATGGCAAGTCTCTCGGGTCCAATCCACGCGCAACACAGCAGCGCAAACAAGATAATGCTGCAGCACACAACGCTACCCACGGGGCTAATACGCTTCTCGCCAAGGGCGTCCTCCGAGTACCAATTGCGCTTTTCGGCCTTCACCTCGTGTCCCATCGAGCCGCGGAAATGGCGATATTTGTCGGTTCCCACACCCGAAAGGTACACGTTGACGTGCGGCTTATTGCTCACGCGGAACGACGTCAGCAGCACCACGGCGATAAAAGCCACGATAACCACCATCAGATACATGGCGTCCTTGCCAATTACGTACGGCACGCGGCCAAACACCATGGCCAAGTAAGGCGACACCAGGCCGCTCGAGATAACCGGAAACGCCACGCAGCACAGAATCAGCAGCGCGGCGATGGTGTTGAGCGCCATCCATTCGGTCTTATGGACATTGACCTCAACGTTTTGAGCCGTGGGGTCGACGCCCGAAAGCTTGGCCAGCCACTTGCCCCAGAAGAAGAACGTCGCGGCCGAGCCAAAGGCCAGCACCATGATCATGAGCACGTTGCCGGTCTGCGCAAACGCCACCAGGGCGCCCCACTTGGACACGAGCATGCCAAACGGCGCCACAAACATGCCCATGATGCCCAGCATCATCAGGCGCGTCAGGTGCGGCATGCGGCTGAACATACCGTCCATGTCCTCGATATCGCGACTGCCGATATGATGCTCGGCCGTGCCCACGCACAGGAACAGCAGCGACTTGGCCACCGTGTGGAACAGGATCAGGAAGATGGCCGCCCAGACGGCCTCGGGCGCGCCGACACCCAAGCAGGCACTGATGAGACCCAAGTTGGAAATGGTGGAGAACGCGAGCACGCGCTTGGCATTGCTCTGCGAGATGGCCATGAGGGCAGCGAGCAAAAACGTGATGGCACCCACACTCGTGACCATAAAGCCGGTCACAGGATAGATGGCATAGAGCGGGCTCAGCTTGACCATCAGGAACACGCCGGCCTTGACCATGGTGGACGAGTGCAGCAGGGCGCTCGTGGGCGTGGGGGCGACCATGGCACCCAACAGCCAAGTGTGGAACGGCATCTGTGCGGCCTTGGTGAGTGCGGCGAGCGACAGCAGGACGACCGGCATCACCAGCAGCGCGGATTGCGCAGTTTCGGCGCCGGAAAGCTCGATCATGCCCGAGATGGTCAGCGGCATGCCGTTAGCGTGCAGATACATGAGTCCGGCCAAAAACGCGATGCCGCCCAGCATGTTAAGGATAATCTGGGTGAAAGCGTTTTTAATGGCCTCGGGCGTGCGCGTGTAGCCAATCATAAGGAACGAGCACACGGTGGTGATTTCCCAGCCGCAGAACAGCCACTCAAGGTTGTCGCTCGTCACGATGACGAACATGGCCGAGAGGAACAGGAACATAAGCGCCAGGAACTGCGGGCGACGGTCGGGCGCGGTCTGCCCGCGCAGCGCAGCCTCGTGCTCGTCGTGGGCCTGGAAGTCCTTCATGTATCCCAGGGCATACACGCAGATCAGGCTGCCGACAATGCCGACAGCGAGGACCATGATTACACTCATGTAGTCCAGGTAGAGCGGGGTTGCGGTGACGGCTTCGGTCGCGGGCAGCGTCATGGCTGCAAAGGCGAGCGAGCCCACCAACTGGACTACGCCGAGCACCGTGGTGAGCGCGTTCCTATATTTGTACGCGTTGTACAGGATGACGGCGCACAGGATGACGTCGATGACGGAGCTGATGATCGAGAGCACATGCGAGGTACCGGGGGCAACCTCAAAGCTCTGCGGACCCGTGCCAAAAAACATGACGGCGACTACAACTGTCACCGCCATAATAATGCCGGAACCTATGAGCCCCACCGCATCGCGGGCGCGGTCACCGCGCGCGAGCAGCATGCTCAGCGCCGGTACCAGCGGAAACAGGGTAAGGAAATACAGTAGCGTCATACCATCACTCCCCCATGCAAAAACGCTGCAATTGTTTAACGTTATAGCTCAATTGAGGAGCAGCAGCGGCAGGTTTTCGGTCAACTGGGGAGTTTTAGGCGTACGGGGTAAGGGCACGTCCGCTTTGGAGCAGTGGGGCGACGCTCCCCTATCGCAGCGACAGGCGCGCGGGCCACTGCGCGCAGTTTATTGGCCACTTTGGAGAATGTCCCGACAGGCTCGCGCCGGTCCAAAAAGTTGGCGCGGCAAGAAAAATGCGCCCCTGTGGGCGCACCATCCCGTTTGCTATTCCGCCTTTTTAACGCGCGGCTTGCGACCGCGCGGCTTATCGACCAGTGCGGCCTCACCGCTCTCGCGGTACTGACGGCACCAAGCCTTGACCGAAGACTCGCTGGGAATCTTGTGCTTGATCATGGCCTCGCGAACCGTCAAGCCGTTTTCCAGACGGTCCTTAACCACAGCGAGCTTTACGTCGTACGAGTAGGTGTGATGATGCGAACCGGCATTGAGAACGGCGTCGGCACCGCCCACGGCATACGCGCGGGCCCACTGACGAGCCGTGGCCTGGGGAATGCCAAGCTCCGCGGCGAGGGCGCGATGACCGACCCCCTCTTGGAGGATCTCGACGGCGCGCTGCCTAACCTCAGGCGCATGCGTGCGAGTCCTAGTTGCTTCCGACATACCTGCCACTTCTTAGCCTTAACCGTTAATCTGCTTTCTTACGTGCAAGTTAGATAGTAGCATTTTACTGTTTGCTCAAAGCAGTTAATTAAAATAGACGCGGCGTTATCTGGGCATTTGGCACCAAATTACGACATTTCTTTATCGATTATTTACGCTGGTAGCTGACTCGCAGCTAATCGTCATTCGCTTGTCAACAAAATTGGCGTCTCTTTATGTCCTTTGGTATAGAGGATATGATTATTAACCCCTCCCCCAATAATTTTGAGTGATCTGCAAGGCAGTAGACGTCCTCACTCCTCATGATTACCGCGCATTGCCATCCACCGGAGCAAAACAAAAAGGGCGGGACCTGCTGCGCTTGCAGGCCCCGCACCGGTTGACACCCGACGGGACACAGCCGGGCGAGACGGATCCGTGCTACCGCCCCGCCTGGCCGCGATGTTCAACTACAGCTCGTTGGCCGCGTGATATGCCGTGCGAATGGCGCTCGCAATGTCGGCGGTGCGCTCGCCCGAGCAGTCGCCCACGCGGGTCACGGGCACCGTCACGCCATCCAAGTCAAACGCGTTGGCCTTGGAGCCCACGGCCATCACCACGTAATCGCAGGCGATTTTTACCGGCTCCTCGGCGCCGTCCTCGGTGGTGTGAACAGCCTCCACGCCCTCGTCGGTAATGGCGGTCAGGCAGGTCTTCACGTGCTGCTCCACGTTGTGCTCGGCAAAGTCGCTCATGATCAGCGGCAGAATGGTCTCGGACTCGCCCGCGGCAATCTTGTCGAGCATCTCCACGATCGCCACCTCGCAGCCGTGCTGCAGCAGGTACTCGGCAGTCTCGGTGCCCACCAGGCCACCGCCAATGACGGCGACGCGGCCCGTAAGCTCCACCTTGCCGGCCAGCACGTCCCAGCTCGAGACGACCTTGTCCGAATCGGCGCCCGGAACGGGAATGACCACGTCGTGTGCGCCCACAGCCACAATCGCGGCGTCGGCGGCGTTGAGGTCCTCAGCGGTAGCGGCATGGTTGAGCTCAACCTTCACACCCAGACCGGGCAGAATCTTCTCGTAATACTCGACCGAGCGCATGATCTCGTCCTTGCGCGGGGGCGCGGCCGCCAGCACAATCTGGCCGCCCAAGTGATCGCTCGCCTCGTAGATGGTCACGTCGTAGCCGCGCTTGGCCGCCACGCGTGCGGCCTCCAGGCCGGCAATACCGCCGCCCACCACGGCGATCTTCTTGTCGCCCTCGCCCGGCTTGATGGCGATGGTCGCCTCGTCACCGTTCTCGGCGTTGAGCACGCACGAGATGTACTTGCGGTTTTGGATCGCGTCGACGCAACCCTTGTTGCAGTTGAGGCACTCGCGGATGGGCTCGCCCGTGGCGGCCTTCAGCGCAATGTCGGGGTCGCACATGAGCGAGCGGCCGTAGGCGATGATGTCGGCGGCGCCGTCTTCCAGAATCTTCTCGCCGGCCTCGACCGAGACCACGCGGCCGACGGTTGCCACCGGCACGGAGACCAGGGCCTTGACGCGCTCGGCCACGGGCAGCGTCCAGTTGTAGGGCATGGCACCCATGGGCGGAATGGTGTCGCCCATGTTGCCGGTGTGGTTGGCCTGCGCGACCTGGATCATATCGATGCCCGCGCCCTCGAGCAGCTTGGCGAACTCGCAGGCCTCGTCGGGCTGCAGGCCGCCCTTGCCGCGCGGCGTGCCGTCGGGGTTCTCCATGATCACGGGGAGCTTGTACTCCACCATCAGCTGCGGCGCGGCTTCCTTAATGGCAGCGACGACCTCGAGCGCATAGCGGACGCGGTTCTCGAACGAGCCACCGTACTCGTCGGTGCGCTGGTTGAGGATCGCGGAGCACAGCGAACCCACCAGACGGTCGCCGTGGACCTCGATGGCGTCGATGCCGGCCTGCTGCGCGCGGGCGGCCGAGGCAGCGATGGCCTCCTTGATCTGGGTGAGCTGATCCACGCTGGCCTCGTTCACAAAGTGCTGCATGTCGTGGTGCAGCTTGGCGTAGGCCTGATTGCGGATCTCGTTGGACTCGGCCATCTTGGCGGCAAAGGCCTCCTCGTCGCCGGCGGCCTTGGCCTCCTGCGCGGCCTTGGCGGCGGCCATGGAACCCATGACCATGCGGCCGACACCGGGCACGTCGTACTCGGGGTGGAACAGCTGCAGCGCGACCTTGGCGCCGTGCTTGTGGACGGCATCGGCCAGGGCCTTAAACGTGGGGATTTGGGCGTCGGTCGCCAGCTTGGGCGTGGGGCTTGCGGTCATGACGGGAGCAACGTCGCCGATGACGATGTAGCTCACGCCGCCACGGGCCAAGCGCTCGTAAAAAGCCAGGCTGCGCTCGCCAATGGAGCCATCGCGCTCCTCGTAGCCGGTGGTCAGCGGCGGGAACATAATGCGGTTCTTGAGCTCAAGGGGGCCAACCGTAATGGGCTGGAGCAGCTTGGATGCAGGTGTGGTCATGAACATTCCTCTCTTGTAGGCGCGGCGGCGATGTTGCCGCGTAGTTGTCTAGAGGATATGGCATGGGGGCACAGCGGCACAACGGAAATCGGCGAATATCAGGTGGCAGCAGGTGGATGGGACGGGACGGCCCGTCAGTTTGTCTCGATCTGTAACAGTTACGCGGCAAAACTGGGTCTTACTGTTACAGATCGAGACATTCCTCTCACCTCATCCTCAACAATCTAGATCTGTAACATCTAGACCCATTTTTGACCCCTACCTGTTACAGATCGAGACAAACGGGACCCGCCCGCTATAAAATCTCAATCTATAACAACAACTCGGCAAAATCCGTCCCTCGTGTTACAGATTTAGACAAACACGACCCAACCCACCGGTATATCTCGATCTGTAACACCTAGCCGCCCAAATCGGGTCTAGATGTTACAGATCGAGATTTTGTTTGAGAGGCCGAGAATTGGACCGAAAACACGGTCCCGAAATAACAAAAAAGCTCGCCGGCTAGGCCGACGAGCTGCAAGTTCTTGGTCGCGGGGGCAGGATTTGAACCTACGACCTCCGGGTTATGAGCCCGGCGAGCTACCAGACTGCTCCACCCCGCAATGTCTGGGCGCCTCATGTGCGCAAGAAAGAATATTACGCGGGAGTTCGGTAAACGGCAAGGAAAATCTCGTAGAGCATAATTCCTTCATATTTAAAACCCCTCAGCCCCTATCACCGTAAACGAATCGCAGCCGAGCGCCGTCGACGGCACGTATACAATGGTGCGCGTCCTTTTATGCCAACACCGGGAGTAGACATGCTGCTCGCTATCGATATGGGAAATACGCAGACGGCCATGGGCCTGTTTGACGGAGACGAGCTGGTGCAGTCGTGGCGCATGCCCACCGACCGCTCTTATACCGCCGACGAGATCCATGTGCGCCTGATGGGTTTCTTTAAGATGTACGGCCTTTCGCTCGACGCGGTCGACGCGATCGCCTTTGCGGGCGTGGTGCCGCAGCTCTCGCGCGAGTGGCACGCCGTGGCCGACCGCATTGCCGCGGACGCCATCGTCATCGGGCCGCAGACGGCCGCCGTAACCAAGCTGCGGGCGGCGCGCCCCCAGGCCGTTGGTGCCGACCGCATCGCCAACGCCGTCGCTGCCGAGACCTTCTACGGCGCGCCGGCGATCGTGGTGGACTTTGGCACCGCGACCAATATCGACGTCATCGATGAGGACGGTTATTACATTGGTGGAGCGATTGCGCCGGGCATCCGCATTTCGATGGACGCGCTCGCCGCCCGAGCCGCCAAGCTCGCCAGCGTGCCGCTCGAGGCGCCCGAGCATGCCATCGGCCGCGATACCGAGGAGTGCATCAAGGTGGGCGCCGTGACGGGCGCCGCCGCCATGGCCGAGGGCCTGGTCGCGCGCATGAAGCGCGAGCTGGGCCGCGAGGATGCCACCGTTATCGCCACGGGCGGTCTCGCCAGCATCGTCGCCGATTCGACCGATGCCTTCGACGTGGTCGACGGACAGCTCACCATCAAGGGTATCTGCGAAATCTACCGCCGCATGCAGGAGCTGGGATAGAGCAGGAGCTTAAGTCAAGCACGCCCGATGCCACAGTCCCCGCAAATGCTCGCCAAGCCTATTCCTCAAAATCGAAAAATTTTCAGTTTTGAGGAATAGGTCCGAGGTGCTACCCCGCAGTCACGCAAAGCCCTCCCCGGCACAGGCCGAAGAGGGCTTCGTTGTCATCGTTGTCTTTGAGCTCTGGTGCCCTGCGTTACAGACCGCGAATCCGTACGGCCTCGGGCGGAAACTCTTGCTCGCCGGCATCGGTCTTGATGGTCGCGCGACCCCAGATGTCCAGGCCCGCAAACACACCGACCGCGAGCGGCAAACCGTTGGGCGACACCGCCGCAACTTGGCGGCCCAGCAGCGGTACCATGTCGAAGTACTCGCCCAGCACGGGGGCCAGCGGACCGGCAGCGCCCTGCGGCGTGTTGGCAACAGCCGCCCAGGCGTCCACGCGGGTCAGCACGGCGGCGGCCAACTCCTCAACCAGCGCTTCGTCGGCCACATCCACACCGAGCTCGCTCAACGCCGAACGCTCAATATCCACCGTCACGGCACCGAACATGCCCGCGGCGCCGGCACCGCCGTTGACGGCGACGCGCGCGAACGACGTCTCAAACGCGGGCGCGCCGCACACGATATTGCTCGGCCACTCAATGCCCACCTTGCCGGCAAGGCCCAGTCCCGGCGTCGACGCTGTGCCCACAAGCGCGTCCATCATGCCCATCGCCGCCACAAACGGCAGGCCGTGGAAGGCATGCATGTTCACGTCCGGGCGCACGACCAACGAAAACGTCAACGACGCCTCGCCCGCGCTCCAAGCGCACCAGCCCGCGGACGCGCCCTCGCGGCCCGCGTCGCGCGCGGCGTCAAGCTCGGTGCCAGCGGCAACAGCATTCATCTCAATCATCTACATACGCCCCAATTCGCCCACGATATGGCCCACGCGGTCCTCGGGCTCCTTGACCTCGACACCGTTGTAGCGGAAGAACCGCGCCGGGTCGTGCATCAGGTCCTCGAGCGGCACCAGCACAAAGTCGCGCTCGCCGATCAGCGGATGCGGCAGGCGCAGCTTTTTGCCGCCGTGGGTCTCGCCGTCCATCCACAGCAGATCCAGGTCGATGGTGCGTGGGCCGTTGGCCTTGGCCTTCTTGGAGCGGTCGCGCCCCAGCTCGGCCTCGATCTTCATAAGCTCGTCGAGCAGCACCAGCGGCGCCAGCTCGGTTTTAATCTCGATCACAGCGTTGGCAAATGCGTCCTGACGTGTCTCGTAAGCCGGCTCGCTCTCGTAGATGCGCGAGCAGTTGGACACGCAGGTGAGCGGAATCTCGGCGATCATGTCGCGCGCGGCGCGGATGTTATCGCAACGATGCCCCAGATTGGAGCCCACGGCCACAAACGCACGGCGCGGCTGCGGCTTGGCGACAGCCCAGTAACCGTTCAGGAACTGCGCAAAACCCGCGGCGTCGTGCACGCGCACGATGTTGGCACCGGCCTGGATGGCGCCCAGGCACACGCCAAACGTAGCGGCATCGCGCTCGGCGGCCTCGGTCACGCCCGAGACGGCGCCCACAAAGCGCTTGCGCGACACGGCGCACATGAGCGGATAGCCCAGTGACGCCATCTTGGCAGTCTCGCGCTGGATGACGATGTCCTCGTTAGCCGACTTACCAAAGCCCGGGCCAGGATCAATGCAGATGCGGTCGCGTGACACGCCGGCATGGATGAGCGTGCGGGCCTGGTCGGACAGAAAGCCCATGACGCGGCGCATGATGGGCGCCGAATCGGGCAGGGTGAAGCGGCGGAGCTGCGAGGTGGGCACGTAGGCTTCCTCGCGGCGGGCGCTGCGGCGCATCATGGCGGCCAGGCGGTCATTGGACTCCGATGCGGCCTCGGTGGCTGCGGGAGTGGCCTCGGGCGCGGGCGCGACGGTCTCGGCGGCAGTAGCCTGCTCGGCGGCCGGCGTCTCCTGCCCCAGTTCGGTTACAGGCTCGGACGTGGGCTCCGGTTCGCCAAACGGCAGCGAGGGCTGCACCACGCCGCCCGGAAGCTTGGCCTCCGGCTTAGGCTCGCCCAGCAACTTGCCGCGACGGCGGAGAGACGGGCTTTTCCGCCCCCGCCCGGCCGTGCGGCTTCTCGGCCTCACGCGCGGCCTCGGCAGCCGCCTCGCGCGCCTTCTCGGCAACAAACGCCGCTGCCGAAGTATCGAGCTGCACCGTTGCGTGCGTGCGTGCGGGCGCGGCGACCTCGCCGGCATGCATCACGATGACGCCGCAGGTGCTCGTCTTAACGAACTCGACCATCTTGGGATCAGTGAAGCCCGTCACGTCGTTGACGATCGAGGCGCCGCAGCGCACGGCCGCCTTGGCAACCGCCACATGACGCGTGTCGATCGAGACGATGGCGCCCTCCTTGGCCAGCGCGCGCACCACGGGCAGCACGCGGCGAGCCTCCTCGTCGGGGTTGACCGGGGTAAAGCCGGGGCGCGTGGACTCGCCGCCCACGTCGATGATATCGGCGCCGGCGTCGAGCATCGCCAGGCCGTACTCGATGGCGGCATCGGGGTCGAAGTGCTCCCCGCCATCGCTAAACGAATCGGGCGTCACGTTGAGGACGCCCATGATGCGCGGACGGTCAAAGCTGAGCTCGTACTTTCCGCACCGCCATGTCTTGCTGTCGTTCGCCATGAACATCCTCCTAAAATGCCCACGCCGCCGAGCTTAGAGAGCTGGCGGCGGGGTCGCTTTGCACTCAGTCTTTCTATTGTATCCGCGCACACGGGCTAGAACGCAAACGCGGCCGCGATGTCGCAAGAAATCAGCAGGTCGGCATTTGCATCCTGATCGGTGGGAGCAAGGTTGCATATGGCCAGCGTATCGCCGGTAAAGTAACGCGTAAGGCCTGCCGCCGGATACACCACGAGCGAGGTCCCACCCACAATGAGGGCATCGGCCGCGGCGATGGCGGCAACGGCACCGGTCAGCACATGCTCATCGAGCGGCTCCTCGTAGAGCACCACATCGGGCTTAATGCGCCCGCCGCACGCGGGGCACGCGGGCACGCCCGCGGCATCCTCGTGCTCGCGCGAGCAAATCCACTCGGCGCTATAGACCGCGCCGCACGACTGGCAAATGTTGCGATGGACCGACCCGTGCAGCTCAAACACGCGCTGCGAGCCCGCCATCTGATGCAAGCCGTCGATGTTTTGCGTCACCACGGCATCGAGCTTGCCGACTCGCTCCAGCTCGGCCAGCTTGGTGTGGCAGCGGTTGGGCTTGGCGCCAAGCGCAATCATCTTGGTGCGGTAGAAGTCGAAGAACTCGGCCGGATGCGCCTCGTAAAAGCTATGCGAGAGCATAGTCTCGGGCGGGTAGGCAAACTGCTGGTGATACAGGCCGTCCACGCTGCGGAAATCGGGGATGCCACTTGCCGTGGAAACACCCGCGCCGCCAAAGAAGACCACGCGCTTGTGGGTGTCAAACAGATCCGCCAGCGCGGCGGAGGCCTGCCTGGGGTCCGATATTGCCTGCGTCATATGAGTCCTCCGTCCTTGTTAGTCGGACAGCGTTGGGCGACGTCCCAGCATGCAGCCTTTAAGTCAACATGCGCGGAGCCCACCCCGCCCCTGTTGCGCTAATCTTAAGCCTGCCAACCCCGTCGAAAGGACACCATGCCTCAGACTTACACTTTCGCCTCGTGGAACGTTAACGGCCTGCGCGCCGTGCTCAAAAAGGACCCGAGCTTTATTCAGATCGCGCAAGAACTCGACGTCGATATCTTGGCGCTGCAGGAGACAAAGCTGCAGGAGGGCCAGGTCGATATCGATCTGCCTGGCTATCACCAAATCTGGAGCTACGCCGAGCGTAAAGGCTATTCGGGCACTGCGGTCTTTAGCCGCCAGGAACCGCTGCGCGTGCTGCACGCCGACGCGCTGTTACCCTACGCCGGCGAGGGCGAGGCGGCCGAGCTCGTCGCCCAAGCCGCAACCGAGGGCCGCGTCTGTGCGCTCGAGTTCGACAAGTTTTGGTTTGTGGATGTCTACACGCCCAACGCGCAAAACGAACTCGCCCGCATCGACGTGCGCATGGCCTGGGACGATGCCTACCGCGACTTTTTGAGCGCGCTCGAGCGCGAGACCGGCAAACCCGTCGTGACCTGCGGCGACTTTAACGTGGCGCACGAGGAGATCGACCTTAAGAACCCCAAGTCCAACCGCGGCAACGCCGGCTTTTCGGACGAAGAACGCGGCAAGTTTACCGAACTGCTCAACGCCGGGTTTACCGATACCTGGCGCGCGGCAAACCCCGACGTCGAGGGCGTCTACAGCTGGTGGAGCTACCGCTTTAATGCCCGCAAGAACAACGCCGGCTGGCGCATCGATTATTTTCTGGTAAGTGATGCAATCGCCGACAATGTGCGCGACACCGGTATCCGCGGCGACATCTTCGGCAGCGATCACTGCCCCGTCACCCTCACGCTAGAGCTCTAGCCCCCAAATGATCCCCCGGGGACGAAGGAATACGGATCACTTTTGCCCGCGCAAGGGCGCCCGCGTGACCCCGTCCGCCACGAAACCAGCCCATCTACTACGTTTAAGCCACTACCCTCAACCACAGCGAACAACGCAAAAAGAAAACCGCAGGTAGAAAGCCTGCGGTTTTTCATAAAACGCGGTCATGGTCGGGGGTATCAAGCTAAACGTAGTAGATGGGCCGGTTTCGTGACAAGCGCCGTCAACTGATTTCCTGGGGACATCTAGAGACGGAAGAAAATGGATCAATTTGGCTCTCTGGGGGCCACGATGCCCGTCGTATCAGCCGGCCATTCCAAAACTATGCCGGTTTACGGGGCTGAATCGCGAACCCCTAACCATACGGAATTCTGAAATAATAAAACCGCAGGTAAACGGCTTGCTCCATTTCGAAAAAAGCCGGTATGGTCTGCCTGTGCCAATCTGGCCCCGTAAACCGGCGTAGTTTTGAAATGGCGCTTCGGCAGTATTGATTCCCGCCCCGGCGCAACCAGCCCTACAGCCCGTACTTCACGACGACTCGGTTAATGCGGCGACACCAGGGCTTGTACAGGGCGACCAAGAACACGCAGGTCGCGAGGCCATGTGTGATATCGAACGGCACTGCCGTGGCAAGACGCGCCACGGCACCCGCCCAAGTAAGCGGCTGTACAAATCCAATGATGTCATACGCGTTGATCACCACGCCGTACAGCAAACCCGAAGCAAAGCCGTAGGTCAGTAGCGCCGGCATGCGCACGGTGCCATCGGCGCGGTCGAACGCACCCGCATACGCCAGCGCACCGCCAACGTATCCCACGAGCCCCCAGGCATACATCTGCCACGGCGTCCACATGCCCTGTCCAAAAAAGAAATTGCTGGTCAGCGCCGCCAGCGCGCCAACCATAAAACCATTGCGACGGCCAAGCGTCGCCCCCGCGATAATGGCGATGGCGCTCACCGGTTTAAAGTCGGGAATGGGCCCAAACAGGATGCGCCCCGCCGCCGCCAGCGCCGCCAACACCAGCGTGGGCATAATCTGGCGCAAACCCGGACGAGATGCCTCGTAACCCGCAAAGAACAGCGCAAGCACCAGCGCCACCACAACCAGCATGGCCAACGCTGCCTGCCCAACACCCGACAGCAACGCCGCAGCCATCACCGCCGGCACCGCCAACAACAGCGGGACCTCCAGTTTTGCAAGCAAGCGCGAGGAACGACAGTCCGTCATCCCATCACGCCCTATAGAACACGTTGTCGGCAAAGAAGTCGGCCGGGGGCTCCATGCAGGCAATCTCGCCGTCAAACATCATGGCGACGTCGTCGGCTACCTGCTCGGCAAAGTCCAAATCGTGCGTAGCCATGATGACGGTGCCGCCAGCCTTCGCATGGTCACGCAGGGCGCGGGCGATGATGCGGCGGCTGGCCAGGTCCAAACCCTTGGTGGGCTCATCGAGCAATAGCAGCTCGGGGCCAATCAACAGCAGCTTTGCCAACGCAAGCAGCTGGCGCTGACCGCCCGAAAGATCGTACGGGTGACGCGCCTCCAAGCCCGCCAGACCCAGACGCGCTGTCTGCTCCCGTGCTGCGGCCTCGTCGTATCCGCAGGTCGAGGCCCATTCCATCAGCTCGTCGCGCACCGTCTCGGCAACCAGCAGGGCCTTGGGGTCCTGCGGCAGCAGCGCAGCCGAGGCCACCCCGCGCACCATACGACCACGCTGCAGCTTGGCAGTCTTGGCCAGCACCGAAAGCATCGTCGACTTGCCGCAGCCGTTACCGCCCACAACCGCATGCACCGCGCCAGCCGAAAACGACGCATCGAGCCCACGCAGCACCCAGCCGGACGCTCGATCGTAGCGAAACCAGCCTTCCGACAGGGTGGTAGCCGACCCGCCGTGCATTTTTTGGAGTATTCTGCTTCCATCCGTGCGCGAGAAGGCTTCCGAGCCGTTCTCGAGCGACGTTTGCGCCACAAATTCGGACGATTTGTCCAATTCCGAACTTTTTTTCGCGCTCGATACGTCCCCGGGCGGCTCCAGAGAGCCCAAATTGTCCTCACGCCTGCTGAACACTCCGTTTTTTGCACATCGGATGGCACCCCACCCCAACATGTCATCGGAAAACAGCGGTTCTCGGCGTCCCAAGGAAGCCATATCCGCCACCTCGCGCACGCGACCGCCCTCAATCCGGTACGCACACGTCGCGTATTCGAGCATTGGGCGCGGCTGATGCGTCGCCACAACAACCGTGCAGCCCAGCTCGCGATTCACACGAAACAGCGCGTGCAGGAAATTCTTCTCCGCAACCGGATCAAGCTGAGACGTGGGCTCGTCGAGCAGCAGCACGCGCGGGCGCAGCGTCAGAACGGCCGCCAACGACAGCAACTGTTTGCGACCGCCCGAAAGCGTGTCAGTATCGCGGTGAAGCCAATCTTCCAGCCCAAAGAAATAGCTGGTCTCAGATACGCGACGGCGCATCTCATCACGCGCTAGCCCCAAGTTTTCCAGGCCAAACGCCATCTCGTGCCACACGGTTTCGCACACGATCTGGTTCTCGGGATCCTGGAACACATAGCCCACGCGCTCCGCCGATGCCCGCACATCCATGTCGGCGACGTTCTCGCCCAGCACGCGCAGTTCGCCAGTGCGCTCGCCCGCCGGAGCGATCTCGGGTTTGAGCAGCGACAGCAGCGTCGACTTACCCGATCCGGTACCGCCAACAAGCAGCGCAAATGCACCTTGGGAAACAGACCAGTCGAGCCCCTCGAGCACCGCAGCATCAGCATCGGGGTAGGCAAAGCTCAGGCTCCGCACCTCAATCGCCGGCATATCCGGGCCGCACGCCGCGCCCGACACCGGGCCCCTATCCAACCGAGCCATCAGCCAAACCTCTTCTCATCACTCGCGTGCAACGCGCAAGGCAGCACCATCCAGGCAGCGTACACAACATAGCCCGGCCACGGCGCCGGCACCAAGAGCTGAGGATAAAACGAATACTGCGTCGTCGCGGTCCACGCCACTGTCACCGTGACCACGCCAAACAGCGCAAGCCCCACCAACGCGGCAACGTCGCTGCGCCCCAGTCGATACCGCGCATACGTCGTACGACGCGTCGCGGCACCCCACCCGCGCGAGCGCATCGCGTCCGCGCGCTCCAGCGAATCTTCCATGCCCCAGCCCATCAACACACTCGATGCCCGCAGGCGCGAGCGCACGGGGTCGGCCGGCACGCGGCCCGGCACATCAATCGCATCCTGCACCGCCATCACCGTACGACCGCGACGCAAAAACTGCGGGATAAGCCGCATGCACATCGAGATCATGAGCGCGATCACCGGCGCGGCATTACCCAGCAGCGCGAGCACCTTGTCGTAGCCAAGCATCGACGCCGCGGCCTCAAACCACAGTACGCTCGCCACAAACAACCCGCCCATGCACAGGCCGTATACCATACTCTCCAAATACACCGCACGCATGCCAATACGGAACAGCTCCGTCGAGCCCGAGGCGCTAAACAGCGGATTGAGCACCGCGATGATCAAGATCACCGGCAGCTGCCAGCGAAGCGCCCCCAACGTACGCGCGGCGCCGCGCATCGCAAACCCGTACGCCAACCCGCCCGCAAGCGACAGTGCAATCAGCACCGGCTGCATCGAGAACATGGTGAGTCCCAGCGTCAGCACCATGTAGAGCGCCGGCACCGCCGGATGCGACATCGAAAATGCCGCGACGGGCTCGTGGCCCGATTCCTCTCGCATGATATCCACGGGCACCTCCCATCCCTCGCTCAAACGCCAACGCCGCAGCGCCGACGCCATGCACAACCAGCGCAAACACCACGCCGGCGGCACCGACATCAGCGGCAATGCGCCAATCGTTACGCGCTCAACATATGCCTGCGGTATCATATTGCGCCGTGTATCGTTTCCAAACACACGTCTCTATAACGTAACAGGAGATCACATGGACGCAACCGCAATTATCCTCGCTGCCGGCGAGGGCACCCGCATGAAGTCGAACCACTGCAAGGTTTCGCACAAGATCCTGGGCAAGCCCATGGTCCAGTGGATCGTCGACGCTACCATCAAGGCCGGCTGCAGCCGCGTCGTGGTCGTCATCGGCAGCCACGCCGACGAGATGCGCGCCCTGATCGACGGCGCCTACGCCAGCAGCGCCACCAAGGTCGAGTGCGTCGAGCAGACCGAGCGCCTTGGCACCGGTCACGCCGTGAAGGTCGCACTCGAGGCCTGCGGCATCACCGAGGGCCCGGTCGTCGTGCTCAACGGCGACTTGCCGCTCATCACCGCCGACACCGTCGCCAAGTTCGCGCAGACCGTCGCCACCGGCGAGCTCGCCTGCACCGTCATGACCATGACCCCGCCCGATCCTTTCGGCTACGGCCGCATCAAGCTGGGCGCCGACGGCCAGATCGAGCGCATCATCGAGCAGAAGGACTGCACGCCCGAGCAGGCCGCCACGCTGCTGGAGTGCAACGCCGGCTGCTACGCCTTCGACGGCGCGCAGCTCGCCGCCCACATTAACGAGATCGGCAACGACAACGCGCAATCCGAGTACTACCTGCCCGACATGCTCGAGATTCTCAAAAGCCACGGCCAGGCCGTCTCCATCTTCCACTGCGATGACTACCGCGATGGCCTGGGCGTCAACAGCCGCATCCAGCTCGCGCAGCTCACCGCTATCGCGCGCGACCGCATCAACGAGCACTGGATGGCCGAGGGCGTTACCTTCATCGACCCCACGCAGGCCTGGATCGGCCCCGATGCCGTTATCGGCCGCGACACCGTCGTGTGGCCGCAGACGCACCTGATCGGCCACGTCACCGTGGGCGAGGAGTGCCAGCTCGGCCCCAACAGTCGCCTCACCGACACCACCGTCGGCAGCGGCTGCACCATCGATGAGACCATCGCCATCGAGGCTGTCATCGAGAACGGCGTCGACTGTGGCCCGCGCGCCTACCTGCGCCCGGGCACCCACATGCTCGACGGCTCCAAGGCCGGCACGCACGTGGAGATCAAGAAGTCCACGATCGGCGAGGGCTCCAAGGTGCCGCACCTGTCCTACATCGGCGACACCACCATGGGCCCCGGCGTCAACGTGGGCGCCGGCTCCATCACCTGCAACTACGACGGCGTGCACAAGCACAAGACTGTCATCGGCAAGGATGCCTTCATCGGCTCCGACACCATGATGGTCGCACCCGCCCAGATCGGCGACGGCGCGCTCGTGGCCGCCGGCTCCGTCATCACCGCGGCCGGCCATTGTAACCG
>OBVD01000486.1_pt1 | contig 28332 bp, 23 predicted proteins | sample 1495031 | NCBI WGS metagenome assembly OBVD01 (sample SAMEA2579967, study PRJEB22360) | human gut metagenome
GCTCCGCCATGTCTTTTCTCCGGCAGGGGCAGGTCCGGAAGTTTTGCTCTGTAGGGGGCGATGTTCATAAAGTGAGTTTATTTATGTCAATTCAATTTGCCTCTATATCTAAAGTGATCTATATCTTTGCAGATACACTTCTATAGAGATACTTGTAGATATATATTCCTATAAACTGTTACTCTAAAAGTAGAATAAATAAAAAATCGTAGTTTATATAATGAAAAAACTTTCATTTTTATTTTGCTTTTAGAAAATAATCTCTACCTTTGCAACGTTTTAGATAAAATAAGAGATAAACAATGAACCAAGGATTTATACATATTTTGCTATGCGGCATTATTATTCTACTGGCAAAGTCAGCGGGAAGTGAGTGTTGTGCATAAAAGTATGTGTGAACAATGATATACGAAAGCCTTTCTCACTTCCCTGTGTGAAAGGTTTTTTTTATGAATATAATAATGGTAAAATATAAAATTGAAATTTATGAGTGACAGATTATTTATTTTTGATACCACTCTTCGTGATGGCGAACAGGTTCCGGGATGTCAGTTGAATACAGTGGAAAAGATTCAGGTGGCTAAGCAGTTGGAAGCTTTGGGAGTGGATGTGATTGAGGCAGGATTTCCTATTTCAAGTCCGGGTGATTTCAATTCAGTAATTGAAATTTCTAAGGCTGTTACTTGGCCAACCATTTGTGCGCTGACTCGTGCAGTTGAAAAAGATATCGACGTAGCTGCTGACGCATTGAAGTTTGCCAAGCACAAACGTATCCATACTGGCATTGGAACTTCAGATTCTCATATCAAATATAAATTCAATTCTACTCGTGAAGAAATTATTGAACGTGCTGTGGCTGCTGTGAAATATGCACGTCGTTATGTAGATGATGTGGAATTTTATGCGGAAGATGCAGGACGTACGGATAATGAATACTTGGCTCGTGTGGTAGAAGCTGTTATTAAAGCGGGAGCGACAGTAGTGAATATACCTGATACTACAGGTTATTGCTTGCCTGAAGAGTATGGGGCGAAAATTAAATATTTGGTAGATCATGTAGATGGTATCGATAAGGCTATTATTTCTACTCATTGTCATAATGATTTGGGTATGGCTACTGCCAATACGATTAGTGGTGTGTTAAATGGAGCACGTCAGGTAGAAGTGACTATCAATGGCATTGGAGAACGTGCCGGTAACACTTCCTTGGAAGAGGTGGCAATGATTGTCAAATGCCATAATGATATTAATATTCAGACAAACATCAATACCCAGAAGATTTATCCGACTAGTCGTATGGTATCAAGTTTGATGAATATGCCGGTTCAGCCGAACAAGGCAATTGTGGGACGCAATGCTTTTGCACATTCATCCGGTATCCATCAAGATGGTGTTTTAAAAAACGTACAAACATACGAAATTATCGACCCGAAGGATGTGGGCATTGATGATAATGCTATTGTTTTGACTGCTCGTAGCGGACGTGCTGCGTTAAAACATCGTCTTCATGTTTTGGGAGTAGAACTGGAACAGGACAAATTGGATAAGGTATATGAGGATTTCTTAAAACTGGCTGATAAGAAGAAAGATATCACGGATGATGATATTCTGGTATTGGCAGGTGCCGATAGAAGTGTCAATAACCATATAAAACTGGATTACTTGCAGGTAACAAGCGGAGTGGGCGTTCGTTCGGTGGCAAGTTTAGGACTGAATATTGCAGGAGAGCACTTTGAAGCTGCTGCCAGTGGAAATGGACCGGTAGATGCTGCTATCAAGGCTTTGAAAAAAATTATTGACCGCCACATGGTGTTGAAGGAATTTACGATCCAGGCTATCAGTAAAGGTAGTGATGATATGGGTAAAGTACATATGCAGGTGGAATATGACGGACAGATGTACTATGGTTTCGGAGCGAATACAGATATTATCGCTGCATCAGTAGAAGCATATATTGATTGTATCAACAAGTTTAAAAGATAATAATACGTAATACAAAAATGGCTAACACATTATTTGATAAGATTTGGGACGCCCATGTGGTACAAAAGGTTGAGGAGGGACCTACTCAACTTTATATAGACAGGCTTTATTGTCATGAAGTAACTAGTCCGCAGGCTTTTGCGGGACTGCGCGCACGCGGGGTGAAAGTCTTTCGTCCGGATCATGTATATTGTATGCCGGATCACAATACTCCGACACATGACCAGGATAAACCGATTGAGGATCCGGTTTCTAAAACACAGGTGGATACTTTGGCAAAGAATGCCAAAGATTTCGGCTTGGCTCATTTCGGTATGATGGATAAAAGAAATGGTATTATTCATGTAGTAGGTCCGGAAAGAGGGCTGACTTTGCCGGGGATGACAATTGTTTGTGGTGACTCGCATACTTCTACCCATGGTGCGATGGGAGCTGTTGCTTTCGGTATTGGAACCAGTGAAGTAGAAATGGTGTTGGCTTCACAATGTATCTTACAATCTCGTCCGAAAACCATGCGTATCACTATTGATGGTGAACTGGGTAAAGGAGTGACGGCGAAAGACATGGCTCTCTATATGATGTCTAAGATGACAACCAGTGGTGCTACTGGATTCTTCGTGGAATATGCCGGTTCGGCTGTCCGTAACTTGAGTATGGAAGGTCGTCTGACTTTATGTAATCTGAGTATTGAAATGGGGGCACGTGGTGGCATGGTTGCTCCTGATGAAGTGACTTTTGAATATATAAAAGGCAGGGAACATGCTCCGAAAGGTGTGGATTGGGATAAAGCGGTGTCTCATTGGAAAACATTAAAGAGTGATGATGATGCTGTATTTGATAAAGAAATTCGTTTTGATGCAGCAGATATTCAGCCGATGATTACATACGGAACGAATCCAGGAATGGGTATGGGAATCACTGAGCATATTCCGGTAGATGATAAAAGTGCTTCTTTTAAAAAGTCTTTGGACTATATGGGCTTTCAGCCGGGCGAATCCTTGCTAGGTAAGAAAATTGATTATGTATTTTTGGGTGCTTGCACTAACGGACGAATTGAGGACTTCCGCGCCTTTACCTCTTTAGTGAGAGGGAAAAAGAAAGCAGATCATGTGACTGCATGGCTGGTTCCGGGATCATGGATGGTAGATGCACAGATTCGTGAAGAAGGTTTGGACAAAATCTTGGAGGAGGCAGGTTTTGCCATCCGTCAACCGGGATGTTCTGCTTGTCTGGCTATGAATGATGATAAGATTCCGGCCGGAAAGTATTCGGTATCTACTAGTAACCGTAATTTTGAAGGACGCCAGGGACCGGGTGCTCGCACGTTGCTTGCCAGTCCGCTGGTAGCTGCTGCTGCGGCGGTGACCGGTGTTATAACAGATCCTAGAGAACTAATTTAAAAATGCGAAGACAATGAAACAGAAATTCAATATCATAACAAGCACTTGCGTACCCCTTCCTTTAGAGAATGTGGACACAGACCAAATTATTCCGGCCCGTTTCTTAAAGGCGACAACTCGTGAAGAGAAATTCTTTGGTGATAATCTGTTCCGTGACTGGCGCTACAATCCGGATGGTTCTCTGAACAAGGATTTTGTATTGAATAATCCTACTTACGGTGGACAAATCCTTGTAGCGGGAAAGAATTTCGGTTCTGGTTCCAGCCGTGAACATGCAGCATGGGCTATCGCCGGATATGGTTTCCGGGTAGTTGTGTCCAGTTTCTTTGCTGATATTCATAAGAATAATGAATTAAATAATTTTGTACTTCCGGTGGTGGTGAGTGAAGGATTTTTGAAGGAACTTTTTGATTCAATTCATGCAGATCCGAAAATGGAAGTGGAAGTAAATCTGCCCGAACAGACTATAACCAATAAGGCTACAGGTAAAAGCGAACATTTTGAAATTAATGCATACAAGAAACATTGTTTGATGAACGGATTGGATGATATCGACTTTTTGCTGACCAACAAAGACAAGATAGAAGCATGGGAAAAAGCGTCAAAATAGAAATCATGGATACAACACTCCGTGATGGTGAACAAACCAGCGGAGTATCTTTTGTGCCCCATGAAAAATTGATGATTGCCCGATTGCTATTGGAAGATTTAAAGGTAGACAGGGTAGAGGTTGCCTCGGCCCGTGTATCGGATGGAATTTGAAGCCGTTAAAATGATATGTGACTGGGCTGCCCGCCGGAATTTGCTTCACAAAGTGGAGGTGCTCGGATTTGTGGATGGCCGTACTTCTGTAGATTGGATACAACGTACAGGATGCAGGGTAATTAACTTATTGTGTAAAGGTTCGTTGAAACATTGTACACAGCAGTTGAAGAAAACACCTGAAGAACATATTGAAGATATTGTGAATGTGGTGCGTTATGCCGATGAACTGGATATTGCAGTTAATGTATATCTGGAAGATTGGAGTAACGGAATGAAGGATTCTTCTGACTATGTATTCCAGTTGATGGACGGATTGAAGGATACCAGTATCAAACGGTATATGTTACCGGATACATTGGGTATCTTGAATCCTTTGCAAGTGATTGAATTCATGCGGAAGATGAAAAAACGTTATCCTCATACTCATTTTGATTTCCATGCGCATAATGATTATGACTTGGCTGTGAGTAATGTACTTGCTGCTGTGCTGAGTGGGGTTAAAGGACTTCATACTACTATCAATGGATTAGGGGAACGTGCAGGAAATGCACCGCTTGCCAGTGTTCAAGCTATTCTGAAGGATCATTTTAATGCTTTGACCAATATCGACGAAAGCCGTCTGAATGATGTGAGCCGAGTGGTGGAATCCTATTCTGGTATTGTTATTCCTGCCAACAAGCCGATTGTGGGTGAGAATGTGTTTACGCAAGTGGCCGGCGTTCATGCCGACGGTGATAACAAGAATAATCTTTATTGCAATGATTTGTTGCCGGAACGATTCGGACGTAAACGTGAGTATGCGTTGGGCAAGACTAGTGGCAAAGCCAATATCCGTAAAAATCTGGAGGATTTGGGACTTGATTTAGATGAAGAATCCATGCGTAAGGTAACGGAACGTATTATCGAACTGGGTGACAAGAAGGAATTGGTTACTCAGGAAGATTTGCCTTATATTGTTTCCGATGTGCTGAAGCATGGAGTGGTAAGCGAAAGTGTAAAACTGAAAAGTTATATTGTGACACTGGCGCATGGATTGAAGCCGATGGCTACTGTAAAAATAGAGATTAACGGAAAAGAGTTTGAGGAGAATTCCAGCGGTGACGGTCAGTATGACGCTTTTGTGCGTGCATTGCGTAAAATTTATAAAGTGACATTAGGGCGTAAATTCCCTATGTTGACCAATTATGCGGTAAGTATTCCTCCTGGGGGCCGTACAGATGCATTTGTGCAAACAGTAATAACTTGGAGTTTTGAAGAAAAAGTATTCCGTACTCGTGGGCTGGATGCTGACCAGACGGAGGCTGCTATCAAGGCTACCATGAAAATGCTGAATATAATAGAAAATGAATATGAAAATAATAATGGTTAGTGATTAGTGGTTAGTGGTTAATGAACAGTGTCGTCAGATTTCATTAACCGCCAACTATTAATCACTGACCGCTAACCATTAATCACTAAAAAATGGATTTTAAAATTGCAGTTTTAGCCGGTGACGGTATCGGACCGGAGATTTCAGTGCAAGGCGTTGATGTGATGAACGCTGTTTGTGAGAAGTTTGGCCATAAAGTAAGTTATGAATACGCGATCTGTGGTGCAGATGCGATAGATAAAGTAGGTGATCCGTTTCCCGAAGCTACTTTTCAGGCTTGTAAGAATGCCGATGCAGTGCTTTTCTCGGCTGTAGGCGACCCTAAATTTGATAATGATCCTACAGCAAAGGTTCGTCCGGAGCAAGGTTTGCTGGCTATGCGTAAAAAATTAGGTTTGTTTGCCAATATCCGTCCTGTGCAGACTTTCAAATGCTTGGTTCATAAGTCTCCGTTGCGCGCCGAATTGGTGGAAAATGCCGATTTTATCTGTATTCGTGAACTGACCGGAGGGATGTACTTCGGTGAAAAATATCAGGATAATGATAAGGCATATGATACCAATATGTATACCCGTCCGGAGATTGAGCGTATTTTAAAAGTGGCTTTTGAATATGCCATGAAGCGCCGTAAGCATCTTACTGTAGTTGATAAGGCAAATGTGCTGGCATCTTCACGTCTGTGGAGGCAGATTGCACAAGAGATGGCTCCTCAGTATCCGGAAGTGACTACAGACTATATGTTTGTGGATAATGCTGCCATGAAGATGCTTCAGGATCCTTGTTTCTTTGACGTGATGGTGACTGAGAATACATTTGGTGATATTCTGACAGATGAAGGCTCTGTTATCAGTGGCTCTATGGGATTACTTCCTTCTGCTTCTACGGGTGAAAGCACTCCGGTATTCGAACCTATTCACGGTTCATGGCCACAGGCTAAAGGATTGAATATTGCCAATCCATTGGCTCAAATCCTATCGGTGGCCATGCTGTTTGAGTATTTTGATCTTAAGGAGGAAGGCACCTTGATTCGTAAGGCTGTAGATGCTTCTTTGGATGAAAATGTGCGTACTCCGGAAATTCAGGTTGAAGGTGGGGCCAAGTATGGTACTAAGGAAGTGGGTTCCTGGATTGTGGATTATATCAAGAAAGCATAGAATTTTATAGGTTTTTTACGGAGAATCAGAAGTGAATGCCATTTTACTTCTGATTCTTTATTTTTATTGGATAAGAAAAAGTATATTTGATGCTGCAAATAAAACAAAGATAATAATTGAAAGACATTCAGATGAAGAATTTAGTTTATGCTTTGGTAGGAGCTGGTTTTATGATTGCCTGCCAGCCTTCGGACCAACCGGAAATCAGCGGTATGCTGACTGGTATCGAGAGTGATACATTATTGGTACAATCTTTTCCTGTAAATGATCGTGATAGTCGTAGGACAGATACGATTGCCATGCAAAATGGAAGTTTTGCTTTTAATTTAGGTGATAGTGTATTGAAACAGGTTTATATTTATGGTAAACCGTCAGTGAAACCCAATGAGGATGGCAGTATACCTGCCATATCGATGAAAGCTGTAAATTTTTTGCTGTTGCCTGGCCAACCTATAAAAATTTCAGGTTCATTGGATGAATATAAATTGGAGGGAGGTTCCTTTTATGATGATTATAATGAAGTGTTGGAGGACTGTAAAGCATATAGTCATAAAATAGATTCATTGAATGTAGTCTGTATGGATATGGAGAAAAAAGGAATACCCGGAGATTCTATCCGTAAAGTTTATGCTTCAGCAAAAGAATGGTATGGAAATATTTTAAAAATAAAAAGTGACTATGTTAGGCAGAATCCGGATAAAGATGTATCAGTATATGTAATGTCACAGTTGACAAGGGACCAGTTGGGGGATGCTTTTAATGTTTTGACTGACCGGGTAAAGGAAGGAATGATGGCTCCTTTATATCAGAGAATGAGAGAAGGATATGAGAAAGAACTGGCTCGCGATAAAGCAAAAGAAGCAATGAAACCAGGTAATCCTGCTCCGGAATTTACTTTGAAGGATTTGGATGGAAAGAATTTTGACTTATCTTCTCTGAGAGGTAAATATGTAGTGCTTGATTTCTGGGGAAGCTGGTGTGGATGGTGCATAAAAGGAATTCCCGAAATGAAAAAGGCATATGAAAAATACAAGGGAAAAATAGAATTTGTAGGGATTGACTGCAATGATACAGAGGATAAATGGAAAAAAGCAGTAGCTGAGCATCAATTGCCGTGGATTAATGTACGCAATATAGGTGAACCGGATGTGGCGGTGATGTATGGAGTAAGTGGTTATCCCACTAAATATGTGATTGATCCTGAAGGGAAAATTGCTAAACAGGTAGTTGGCGAGGATCCCGAATTTTATATGTATCTGGACGCATTGATGAAATGATGAAAGGTTCCGGATAATTATGAATAACAGAGGTGTGCCATTATTTGAACACACCTCTGTTGTTTAATTTAGAATTTTTTTACGCGTATATGACAGTAAGGTTCTCCTCCCGTTTTATCGTAATAGTGCTGATGATAGTCTTCTGCTTCCCAAAATTTCTCGGCAGGGCGTAATTTGGTATTGACTCTATGACCTTTCGAGCGAAGCAGTTCGATGACCTCTTCAGCTTCGGATTTTTGTTTTTCATCCATGTAGAAAATCATACTCCGATATTGCGGTCCGAGGTCAGGACCTATTCCATCGGTTTGTGAAGGATCATGTATTTCAAAAAAAAGTTTGCACAAATCCACATAAGAAACCATGTCGGCGTCATAATCTACAAAAATAGCTTCTACATGGTGGGTCATGTGGGCTTTTACCTGAGTATATGTGGGGTTGGCTTCCGGACCACCTGTATAACCGACTGTAGTGTTTAGTACACCCGGAATACGTTCGAACTGATGTTGTACGCCCCAGAAGCATCCGGCGGCGAATATCGCTTTTTCTACTTTCATGTTCTTTATTCTTTTAAAATTGTATGCCAAATATACGGAATACCCTTTAAAACGAGAAACCTACCTTATGCTTTTTTTAATTAAACTAAAGGAATATCGTTAAAGATTCCTCTACCTTTGCAACCGGAATTAATTAATATAGAAAATCGGATGAAACAGATCGTATGTTATCTTATGTTGCTATGTGCATGTATGCAGTTGCAGGCGCAAACTTACGATGAGCTGATAACCTGTGCGTTGGATGCGGCAAAAAACGACAGTTTGACAAAATCAGAAATTTTGTTCAAACAGGCATTGAAGATGGATCCTGCCAATATGCGTAATGCTTTATTGTTTACTAATCTAGGAACGGTCCAGCGGAGATTGGGGAAAATAGATGATGCTATTGATTCGTACACGTTATCCTTGAATATTACTCCATATTCTGTTGTTACATTGCTCAATCGTGCTTCACTCTATTTGGAGAAAAATTTGTTTGACAGGGCTTATGTGGATTATTGCAATGTGATTGATATAGATAAGACAAATAAGGAAGCGTTACTTTTTCGGGCTTATATTTATATGCAACGTAGGGATTATAAGGGAGCGAGAATAGATTATAATACTTTATTACAGGAGGAACCGGGGAATAATACTGCACGTTTGGGCAGGGCACTTTTAAATCAGAAGGAGTTGAAGTATCGTGAATCTTTAGAAGATTTCAACAGATTGGTTTCCGATAATCCCAGAGATGTTTCTTATTTGAAAGCTCGTGCTACATTGGCTGTAGAAATGAATACGCCTGATTTGGCTTTATTGGATTTGGAGGAGGCCGCCAAACTGGCACCGGACGATGCGGAAATTTATGTGATGTGTGGTGAGATTTATTTAAGTCAGAAGAAAAAAAGAGAAGCGTATGTTGCTTTTGAAAAAGCAATAGAGTTGGGAGTTCCCCGACCGGAATTACAGGATAAGCTGAAAGCAAGTAAGTAAAAATACGAACAGGATTATTGTCAGACAATCATCATGCTTTTACAACAGGAACAGAATTTGTCTGTTCCTGTTGTTGGTATATGGGAAGAATAGTTTTTCATTTCTTCAGTACCTTTTTTATCAACTCTATAAACTCTTTTCCGTATTTTTCTTTCTTATATTCGCCAATACCATTGATGTTGCCGAATGCTTCTATTGTTGTAGGTTGTTGGGTGGCGATCAGGTGCAAAGTCTTGTCGGATAAAACAATATAGGCAGGTATAGCTTGCTGGTCCGCCAGCTTTTTACGCAGTATACGTAACTCCTCGAACAAGTCCTTGTTTTCATTACCAAAAGTAACCGGAGTGGGAAAGAGTACCTCTTCCTTGGCTTTCTTTTTGCGTTTTTCCTTAGCAGGTACGAATTCTTCCCGTTTAATGACTACCAGCATGGCGGATTCTTTGCCGAACAATACTTTTTGCCCGCTTTCAGTTATTTTGAGGTGATTGTTCTCATTATAGGCTATTTCGAAATATCCTAGATTCAGCATTTGCAGCAGATAATCTTGCCAGTCGCGTGCGGGAATATCTCTTCCTGCGGCATATGTTTTCAGTTTGTCATAACCTTTGTCAATCAGTTCTTGGTTTGCTGACCCTTTCAATATGTCTATTAACATGTGAGTACCTATTTGTTGGTTAGTTCGGGCTATTGCACTCAAAGCTTTTTGTACAATGATTGTTCCGTCAAAGCGTTCGGGGGGATTACGGCACACATCACAGTTGCCACAATCATGGTCCATAGTTTCACCAAAATAGTTCAGCAGGATACGCCTCCGACAGATATCCGATTCAGCATATTGTTGCATCCGGTGTAATTTCTCTAAGTTAATTTCCTGCTGGCTGCTTTCTGTAGCGAATTTGGAAAGCATAACCAAGTCTCCCAGTGAATAGAACAGCAAAGTATCACTTTCCATACCATCACGCCCGGCACGTCCTATTTCTTGATAGAAACTTTCTATGCTTTTAGGAAGGTTATAATGAATAACCCAGCGTACATTGGATTTATCAATTCCCATCCCGAAAGCAATAGTGGCACACACCACCTGTACACGATCATTTATGAAATCATTTTGTGCCTTATCACGCATATCGCTGCTTAATCCTGCATGATAAACGGTTGCACGGATACCTTGTTTCATCAGCATTGCGGCCACATTTTCTGTTTTGCTGCGGCTCATGCAATAAATGATACCACATTCATTTTTGTGTTTTTCTATGAATTCAAGAATAGTCCGCATCTTATCCTTTTGTTGATAGCCTCTTTTAACTTCCAAACTCAGATTGGGACGATCAAAGGAAGATATGAATATTTTAGGATCTTTCAAGGCCAATTGTTGTACAATGTCTTTTCGGGTTATTTTGTCAGCTGTAGCAGTCAATGCTACAATCGGTACTTTGGGAAACTGATTACGTAATACCTTTAATTGGGTATATTCAGGCCGGAAATCATGTCCCCATTGTGAGATGCAATGAGCTTCATCAATGGCAAATAAAGAAATTTGGATATCTTTCAGCAGGAAATTTGTTTCTATAAGTAATCGTTCAGGTGAAATATAAAGTAATTTGATTTTTCCTTGAAGACATTCGCGACGTAGGTTTATATTTTCTGTTTCATTATTGCTGCTGTTCAGTGCCCGTGCTGCAATTCCGTTTGCTTGTAAACTTTCCACCTGGTCTTTCATTAAAGAAATAAGGGGTGAAACGACAATGACCGTACCTTCCATCAGTAAAGCCGGTAATTGATAACAGATGGATTTTCCTCCTCCTGTAGGCATTAATACCAAAGTATCCTTTTGAGCTAATATATTTTGAATAATATCTTGCTGTAAAGGACGGAAACTATCGTATCCAAAGTAGTTTTTTAGAGTTTGGAACATATCTGTTTGTTATTTTAAAATGTAATTGGTTACAAAGGTAGTAAAATCTTTAGATTTGGTAGGGATCTCTGCCTAATAATAGTAAATAAGATATACTTTTATTCATAATTCATTTGTTTTGAAATTACTGCTTAAAAGAGAGGTTGGTTATTGTAGATTGGACAAATAAACTTTTTTGCCACTTAAAAAACAAAGTGTTGTGATTATTTAAGAAATAAATTAAGCAAAAAAAGTTGCATATGAAAAAAACTTTTCCCACATTTGTCCAAAATTAGATATTTGCATTTATATAACTAACCAAACAACGAAAAATTAAAAGAAAAATTAACTGATGAGCGACGTGGAAAAAAAATCAGAAACCCAGGAAGCGGCTCCTAAGAAAAAACCGTATAACCTGAGAGAAAAGAAAGAGAAAAAGGCTGCTTACAGATCTCTGATTAGAGCAGAACTTGCCGATGAATTGTATGATAAGATTTTGAACATTGTAGTTGTTCAGAAAAAGTACAAAGACCCTAATTATTCAGCAAAAGATTTGGCGAAAGAATTAAAGACAAATACTCGTTATTTGTCAGCTGTAGTGAATTCCCGCTTCGGAATGAATTATTCTTGTTTGTTGAATGAATATCGTATTAAAGATGCTTTGCATCTTTTAGTTGATAAACGCTATATGGATAAGAATGTGGAAGAGATCAGTGCAATGGTAGGTTTTGCTAATCGCCAATCTTTTTATGCTGCGTTTTATAAGAATGTGGGTGAGACTCCTAATGGCTATCGTAAGAGAAATCAAGAAAAGAAATAAGAGCATAATTTGCTACATTATAATTAAGAAAAAGGAAAACAATTGTTTTCCTTTTTTTGTTTCGGCTCACGAATTATGTATCTATAAAAAAAACGTTAATTGTAGAAATGAAACAGGTTGGTTGCAATGAAGTAGATAAAAGCATGAATGAAATGGAGGAATTTGATTATACGGTTGAACAATTTGCCGACTTACAGTTACTTCGATATAAAGTGTATGGATTTGAAGAACTGAGTTTGAAACAAAAAAAGTTGATTTACTATTTGTCACAAGCTGCTTTGCAAGGCCGTGATATTTTGTTTGATCAGAATGGCAAATACAATTTGCTTATTCGTAAAATGTTGGAAACCGTATATACAGAGTATCAGGGAGATCGTACAGATGTGAATTTCGTCAATTTGGAAACTTATCTGAAACGCATATGGTTTTCTAACGGAATTCATCATCATTATGCTTCAGATAAGTTCGTACCAGGTTTCACTCCGGAATTTTTTAGGGATGCATTGAATAGTGTGGATGCATTGAAGTTACCTTTGGGTAAAGGGGAAACAGTGGAAGAACTTTGTGAAGAAGTCTTTCCGGTGATTTTTGATTCTGAAATGATGCCTAAACGTGTGAATCAGGCAGACGGGGAGGATTTGGTCCTGACTTCGGCTGCAAATTATTACGAAGGGGTAACCCAGAAAGAAGCGGAAGATTTTTATCATAATTTGAAGAATCCGGATGATATGATGCCGGTAATGTTTGGTATGAACAGCCGTTTAGTGAAGGAGGACGGAAAAGTACAAGAAAAGGTCTGGAGATCTGGAGGATTGTATGGGCAAGCCATTGATAAGATCATTTATTGGTTGGATAAGGCTCTTGGTGTGGCAGAAGATGCAAAACAAAAAATAGTTATCGAAAAATTAATTCGATTTTATAAGAATGGGGACTTGAAAGATTTTGATGAATATTCTATTGCGTGGGTGAAGGATTTGGATTCACGCGTGGATTTTGTTAACGGCTTTATTGAAAGTTATGGAGATCCGTTAGGACTGAAAGCTAGTTGGGAGTCCATTGTGAATTTTAAAGATCTGGAAGCAACCAAGCGCACGGAAATTATCAGCGCTAATGCCCAATGGTTTGAAGATCACTCACCTGTAGATCATCGGTTTAAAAAAAAGGAAGTGAAAGGTGTGTCGGCCAAGGTGATTACAGCCGCTATGCTGGGGGGGGATTTGTATCCTGCTACAGCGATTGGGATTAATCTCCCTAATTCCAACTGGATTCGTAGTGTGCATGGTTCTAAGTCTGTAACCATCGGAAATCTGACTGATGCCTATAATAAAGCGGCTCATGGTAATGGATTTACAGATGAATTTGTTTGCGGTGCCGAAGAGAAAGAATGGATAAAGAAATATGCAGATCTTACAGGGGATTTACATACTGATTTGCATGAATGTTTGGGGCACGGTTCTGGCCAGTTGTTACCGGGAGTAGATCAGGATGCTTTGAAAGCGTATGGATCTACGATAGAAGAGGCACGTGCCGATTTATTCGGTTTGTACTATCTGCCGGATGACAAAATGGTAGAGTTGGGGCTTACACCGGATGGAGATGCCTTTAAAGCAGAATATTATACTTATATGATGAATGGTCTGATGACCCAGTTAGTCCGCATCGAGTTAGGTAATATGGTAGAGGAAGCACACATGCGTAACCGCCAGCTCATTGCGCGGTGGACATTTGAGAAAGGTGCTGCAGATAAGGTGGTTGAACTGGTTAAGAAGGATGGGAAAACGTATGTGAAGATAAACGATTATCAAAAATTGCGCACTCTGTTCGGACAGTTGCTGGCTGAGATACAACGCATTAAAAGTGAAGGAGATTTTGAGGCTGCCCGTAAATTGGTCGAAAAGTATGCGGTGAAAATAGATCCGGTTTTGCACGCCGAGATATTGGCACGTTATGAAAAACTTCATCTGGCTCCTTACAAAGGTTTTGTAAATCCTGTATATGAGGCCGTGACAGATAAGGATGGAAATATTATAGATGTAAAAGTATCTTATAATGAAGGTTACGCGGAGCAAATGTTACGTTATAGCAAAGAATTTGCGAATCTTCCTTATAGAAATGAATAAGAATAAATATGGATGTACGCGAAACAATAAAAGACATAAAGGGGCAATTCCGTTTGTTTATGAATGGGGTGGTTTCCCAAAGTATGCGTGAGAAGGGATTAGACTATAAACTGAATTTTGGCATCGAACTTCCGCGTTTGAAAGAAATAGCTGCTCGTTATGAAAAAAATCATGAAGTGGCGCAAGCTTTATGGAAAGAAAATATCCGTGAATGTAAAATTCTGGCGGGAATGTTACAGCCGGTAGAAACATTTTATCCGGAAATAGCTGATATATGGGTAGAAGATATGCGCTATCCTGAAATAGCGGAACTGACTTGCATGAGTTTGTTCCAATATTTACCTTATGCTTCGGAGAAGGCTTTTGAATGGATGGCCGATGAGCGTGAATATTTTCAGTTATGTGGCTTTATGCTGATGGCAAGGCTGTTGATGAAGGGAAATCAGCTGACTGAGCGTTCGGAAGCTGAATTTTTGGATCAGGCAATGGCCACTTTACAAAGCGAGGGAGTGCTGCCCCGCAAAGCAGCTGCTACTGCTTTGAAGAAGTTTGCCGTTCAAAGCAAGGAAAATGGCAAAAAGGTGAATCGGTTGTTGGCTCCATTAACCAAATCAGATAAGGTAGAAATAGCTTCTTTGGCTGGAGAAATAAAATTAGAAACAGAATATTGGCATTAAACTTTCATGTTATCATAAAAAGGCTTAACTTTGACGGCGGAACTGAAATCTGTGATGGAAGAGAATGTGAAAGATAAGGTAAAGCAGATCTTGACAGAATATCTGCAGGTTAACGGGCATCGGAAGACACCTGAACGATATGCTATACTCGATACTATCTATTCCATTAAAGGTCATTTTGACATTGATACGCTTTATAATTATATGGCAAATGAAGGGAAATTCCGGGTAAGCCGGGCTACTCTTTATAATACCATCATTCTTTTTATCGATGCAAAATTGGTTATTAAACATCAGTTCGGCAATTCTTCCCAGTACGAGCGTGCGTACAACAATGAAACCCATCATCACATGATATGTACGGAATGTGGCAAAGTGACCGAATTTCAGGATGAGAATCTGAAACAAGCCATTGCCAATACGAAACTGAAGAAATTTCATGCCTCGCACTATTCCTTATATATCTATGGTGTATGCAGCAAGTGTACTTGGGCCAAGCGTAGGAAGAAAAAAGATAAGTAACATAAAACGAAGAAACATGAAAGTAGATGTCTTGTTAGGTTTGCAATGGGGTGATGAAGGCAAAGGAAAGGTTGTCGATGTTCTGACTCCCCGTTATGATGTGGTAGCTCGTTTCCAGGGAGGTCCGAATGCAGGTCATACACTGGAATTCGAAGGCCAGAAATATGTGCTCCGTTCCATTCCTTCCGGAATATTTCAAGGAAATAAAGTAAACATTATTGGTAATGGTGTGGTACTGGATCCGGCTTTGTTCAAGGCTGAGGCTGAAGCTTTGGAGGCTAGCGGACACCCCCTGAAAGAACGTTTGCACATTTCAAAGAAAGCTCATTTGATTTTGCCTACTCACCGCATTCTGGATGCTGCTTATGAAGCTGCTAAAGGAGATGCCAAAGTGGGAACTACCGGAAAAGGTATAGGTCCTACTTATACTGATAAAGTGAGTCGTAACGGTGTACGTGTAGGTGATATCCTTCATAATTTTGAAGAAGTGTATGGAAAGGCAAAGGCACGCCACGAACAGATCTTGAAAAGTTTGAATTATGAATATGATATAACCGAACTGGAAAAACAATGGTTGGAGGGTATCGAATACCTGAAACAGTTCCATTTGGTGGACAGTGAACACGAAATCAATAATCTTCTGAAGTCGGGTAAGAGTGTGCTTTGTGAAGGTGCGCAGGGAACGATGCTTGATGTTGATTTCGGTTCTTATCCTTTTGTCACTTCTTCAAATACTATTTGTGCCGGTGCTTGTACCGGTTTAGGTATTGGTCCTAATAAAATTGGTAATGTATACGGTATCATGAAAGCGTATTGTACCCGTGTGGGGGCAGGTCCTTTCCCTACCGAACTGTTTGATGAAACTGGTAAGAAAATCCGCGATTTAGGTCATGAATATGGTGCGGTGACAGGTCGTGAACGTCGTTGTGGCTGGATTGATCTTGTAGCTTTGAAGTATTCTATCATGGTAAACGGGGTGACTCAGTTAATTATGATGAAGAGCGATGTGTTGGATGATTTCGAAACCATCAAAGCATGTGTGGCTTATAAAGTAAATGGTGAGGAAATTGATTACTTCCCTTATGATATTAGCGAGGGGCTGGAACCTGTATATGCGGAGCTACCCGGATGGAAGACTGATATGACCAAGATGACCAGTGAGGATGAATTCCCGGAAGAATTCAATGCGTATGTCACTTTCTTGGAAGAACAGCTGGAAACCCCGATCAAGATTGTTTCGGTAGGTCCTGATCGTGATCAGACTATTGAACGCTATACGGAAGAATAATAGAGAAGAATCTTATAAGATAAAAAAGAGATACTGTTTTCCTTTGGAGGCAGTTTCTCTTTTTTTTGTATACATCTATCTGTTTCTATGTATATTTGATAAAATTGTAACATCTATAATGATACCCATGTAAGATAATATATCTTTCGTCTTTATCGTATATCTTTCCGGTTACTATTTTAAGATGTGTGTGGAGCATCAATTGTGCATTATTGCGTATTATTGTGCCAAATCGCGTCATTCCGTCTGGGCTTCTTTCTATATTTGTCATCAATAAAAAATATCGATATGGCATTACAAACAACCGGATTGGAATTTTTCTACTTGAGTGTGGATTTCTCCGAGAATGATAAAATATTGTTGGTGGAACAAGAGTTGGGCTACATTGCTTGTATTGCATTTATTGGCACGTATTTACCACAAAGGATGTCTTTGCTGTTGGAGAGAGGATAGGTGTCTGCTTTTTACTCGCAGATTGTCCGAAGGATGTACGGCCGATTATGTACAGCAAGTAGTGGATGCACTGTTGGAACGTGGATTTTTTAGTAAAGCCCAATACGAAAAAAATGGAATTCTTACTTCGGAAAGTATACAGGACCATTACTTTGAGGCGGTACAATAACGGAAGTGTGTAGAGGTGAGTACTGATTACTTGTTGATAGAGATTTCAAAATACAAGAATTTGTATGTGGATGGTAGTAACGTAGGCATTTCAACGGAAAATGTGGACATGAAAACATGAAGTTACAAAGTAAAGCAGAGCAAAAAAAGAAAAGGACTCCTCTTCATTTTGTTCTCCAGAAAAGAAGAGGATTTTTGCGGAGAAAGAGACTTTTTCTTCTATTCCTGTAGATGGAAAATGCAGAAATACTTCCGGACCAGTTGAAGCTTTGCAGCAGTGAGGGATAGGAGATAAGATAGTAGGGTACTGTGATTATGGTGTGATAGGGCATCCGATATGGCAAATATTAGCTGATATGCGTATGTCAGGTGGAAGGTTATATCAATTGTTAGCCTTTATTGGGGTGCGCCTGCGAGTTTGACCGATTAGAATTTAGTAGATTGATAAATACTGTAATTGTATAATAAAGAAAACGATTGATCGTTTTATGGTTCATATAAGTAGAAAATAAATAGAATATTAAATAGATAATAGCCTGATTTTTAGAGTGCTGATTATGCTAATGGTAGAGTATAAGTAGAAAGTGACTAAAAAAATATTCATAATATATTGTGTATCAAGTAAAAGGGGGAAATAATATAAGTATGGTGGACTTAATGAATAGAGGAGAACGGTAAGCATAAGTTCTTTTGGAACTTAGTTCTATAAAAGAGGAAAGTACAAGAATTCATTTCTTATAAAAAACGCCTAAATATTAGTCGTTCCAAACGATATTCAACTGTTAAAAGAGTAATTTCACATAAAGGATAAATAGTTAAAGAAATAAAAAAATAAGGTACTTTATTTGGAACAAGATATCTGAAGAAGAAAATGATTATCTTGACAATTTTCATGTATTTCACATCATTTTATACTAAAAATAAAATAATTACCTTGCATCTAACAAATATCACAACTAAACAATACTTATGAATAAAAAAATATCATAGACAAAAAATAATAGACTTATTCTTTTATTTTTGATAAAATTTTATATCTTTGCAATATTATTAATAAAATGAGTTCCAAAAGAACTTGGATAATGTTTAATTAAAAGAGAGTGAGTATGAAAGAAAAAGTGTTAATGTTACTAGCTTGTCTGTGGTTGGGTATCGGCTTCTCTATGGCTCAAGCGCCTAAAACAGTTGCAGGAGTTGTAACTTCTGCGGATGATGGTGAGCCGATAATAGGTGCGTCTGTTTTAGTGGAAGGGAGCAATTACGGATGTGGATGGCAAGTTTGCTATCAATAATGTTCCTACAGATGCCAAAGCGCTGATTGTTTCTTATCTGGGTATGATTACTCAGCGAGTTGGAATTCAGCGTGGTACTATTACTGTAACAATGAAGTCGGACACAAAAGTGTTGGATGAAGTGGTTGTAACTGCTCAAGGATTGAACCGTAAACAAAAAGCGTTGGGTTATTCTACACAAAAGGTGGCAGGTGAGGATCTAACTATTTCACGACAGACCGATTTGGGTAATGCTATGGCCGGTAAAGTGTCGGGAGCACGTTTTATAGGTGGTGCCAGTTCTGGTTTTGATGCAGGTACTATTATTTTGCGTGGTGCAGGTTCCATTCCTTCTTCGTCCCAGTCGGATAATCCGGCCAATGAACCTATTTATGTGGTAGATGGTGCTATCACTAACAAAAACTCTATCAATATGGATGATGTGGAAAGCATAAACGTATTGAAAGGTCCCGCGGCTACTGCCCTTTATGGTTCGCGTGGTGGTGCAGGTGCTATCATCATAACTACTAAGGCGGGACAAAGTGAGAAAGGGTTGCTTGAAGTAAGTCATACATTGCAGGCCGAAACTTACTATAATCATTTCAATATGCAGAAGCTGTATGGTGGTGGAGGATATGGAGGTACGGAAAAAGGTAACAGGGCTCAGGATATTTATGATTTGTATAGTGGTGATATTCCCGGTTTGCAAGGTGCTTATGTGTACGATTATAATGAGGACACTTCTTGGGGAGCTGCATACGATCCGGCTGTGAAATATGTCACTCCGTTGTCATTAGACGAAACCAGTGGTCATTATGGAAAACCAGCCACTTGGCAACATGGATTGGATTTGAGAGATCTTTATCGGACTGGTGTAACCAATACAACCAACGTTTCGTTTTCAAAGAGTGTGAAAGATTTTAATACCCGTGTTTCTTTCACCAATAGCTATCGTACTGGTGTGCAGCCCAATTCGGATGCTATTCGCCGTTTCTTAGGGTTCAAGACAAATTTCAAACCCACACCGTGGATGAATGTGTCATTGGATTATAAATATACTTATCGTCAGGATCATAATGCTGCCGAAAGTGGATATAACGGTTCACGTACCGTTTTGCAGGAATATACCCAATGGGGACAGACCAATGTCAATTTAAAAGATTATAAGGACTATAAACGTCCGGACGGATCATGGAGGACGTGGAATATCAACAGTGTGAATAATCAAAGTGCTGCATTCCATGATAATCCGTATGCTTTATTTCATGAATATAATCATCGCACCATTTATCAATGGAATGTATTCAGTGGTGATGTGTCTGTGGACCTTCCTTATAACTTGAAGGCAGGGGTACGCGTAAATGGTAACATACGTGGTTACAAATTGGAACGAGAACGCCCTTCAGGATCTATTAATTTCCGGTCAAATTATCGTCAGGATCAAAGCAGTTTGATTGATTTGACCGTACAAGGACGTTTAACTTGGGGACAATCATTTTTTAAAGATAAACTAACGGTAGACGCAGCTCTTTTTGCAGAAGCACGTGACTATACGTACGATAATTTATATGCATACACCAATACGAATTATGATTTGTCTTTGGACGATTACTATAATTTGGCTGCTTCATCGGGTACTATTGCTTTAGCCTATAATGAGAAAACACATTACAAAGAACGTAGTGTTTATGCCACAGCTACCATGGGCTGGGATGATACTTATTTTCTTGACGCTTCTGTTCGTAACGATATGTCTTCCACATTGAGTCCTAATCATAACAGCTATTGGTATGGTGGCCTTTCCGCTTCTGTCCTTGCTCACAAATGGGTGAATGCAGAATGGCTGAACTTTTGGAAACTGCGTGCTAGTGCGGCTCAAGTAGGTACTACGCTCAATGCTTACAATATTTATCCTACTTATTCGCTGGATACCAGTTATGGTTCACATGTTACAATGTATGAACCTTCTTCTCAGAAAAATTATAATATCGAGCCGTCTATTTCTACTTCGTATGAAATAGGTACGGAATTCCGTTTGTTCAATAATCGTTTATGGGGTGATTTCAACTATTATACCCGGGATGACAAAGATCAGATAATCTCCGTAACCTCTGCTCCGCAATCGGGGTATTCCACTCGTAAGATGAATGCTGGTTTAATTCGTAATCGGGGTGTTGAATTGAGTTTGGGCGGGATGCCTGTTTCCACTAAGAACTGGAAATGGGAAATGAATTTCAATATAGCGAAGAATAGTAATAAACTGGTGGAACTAGCTGATGGAGTGGATTCTTATTCTATTTATTGGACTTCATTCACAACTCGTTTGTATAATTATGCTATGGTTGGTAAATCACTTGGTGTGATAACCGGTAATACATGGGAACGTGATGACAATGGCAATATAATCTTCCATGAATTGAGTGCTTCGCAGAAGGCGTTGTATGGTGGTGAATATGTACCTACTTACAATCAGAACACACTAGATGAACTGGGTAACTTCCATCCGGATTTCACTGGTGGTTTTAATACTAGTATCAGTTTTAAGAATTTCCGTCTGTCGGCTAATATTGATTTCTCTGTAGGCGGACAGATTGTATCCTATACTAATATGTGGGGTAGCAGTAGCGGTATTCTTGATAAAACAGCTGAACTTAATGACCGTGGCGTCAATGTTCGTGAACCGGTAAGCAAAGGTGGTGGTATCCACATGACTGGTGTGGATCAGAATGGCAATAAGGTAGATACCTATGTCAATGCTAAACTATATTATACCACAGCTTCCCGTGTATGGGAAGAATGGGTGTATGACCGTACTTACGTGAAACTTCGTGAAGTGTCATTGTCGTATGTTTTCCCGTCACAAACTTTGAAGAAACTAAATATCGGTCTGAGTCGTGCCAGTGTGGCAATTAATGCTTCCAATCCATGGTTGATCTACTCAGCTTGTCCTAATGTGGATGTGTCTGAAATTGGTATGGGATATTTTGAAGGTGGTAATGCCGCTGCAACCCGTTCGATAGGTTTTACCGTTAATCTTGCTTTTTAAACCATAAAACGAAGAATCATTATGAAATATATTAAATTATTACTTTTATCTCTGAGTTTTGCAGCAACATTCACAGCGTGTGATATGACTGACTTTGGCGATATTAACAAAGATCCCAATGAACCGTCGGAGGCTAATACTGGTATGTTGTTTACATACGCTTGTACTTATGTGAAATACTTCTCTATGAACTCAAATTATTATTACCCGTGGACGCAAATGTATCCGGGGTATATGTCCGAGAAAAATAATAATCAGTATGGTGCGTTTGGCGGACCTACTATGAGTACAAGTTCTTATTATCTTTATCCGTTGAAGAACTGCCAGAAGATTATTGACTTTAATAGTGATGAGGCTGAAAAAGGTAAACCTGCCATTGTACAGTTTGGTGATAATGCTAATCAGATTGCGGTTGCACGTACATTGATGGGATTCATCTATATGCACCTTACAGATGCTCTAGGGCCACTTCCTTACACAGAAGCATTTCAGGCAGGTGAGGAAAATTTTACTCCGGTATTTGATTCACAGGAAACGATTTATGCTAAGTTAGATGCCGATTTGAGGGAAGCGTATAATCAGTTTAATGAAAGTGGCTCGTTGAGCACAGCCGACATCCTGTTCGATGGTGACATTCGTGCATGGAAGAAACTGAATGCTTCTACCCGTATGATGCTTGCTATAAAACTGGCAGATGTGGATCCTGCCGAAGGACGCTCGCGTTTTGCTCAAGCTTACGCTGATGGCGGTATTGAAGAAAATGCCTATAATTTGAATTATACTTTTGAGGCCAATACTGTAGGATATTTATATTATAATGGCGTAAACCATAATTATAATTTTGTTCCTAATAAGTATTATGTAGATCAGTTGAAGGAATTGAAGGACAACCGTCTGTTCTCTACTTGTTCGCTGATTCCTTTTGGCAAGACACAGGCAGAGGCGGGCGTGACGGATGAAGACCTGAAGAATTTTGATAAATACCAAGGTATGCCTTTGGGTATTGAGTCTGCAGATGTGAACACGTGGAATAAAGTCTGCTGTTTTTATAATCCTTCTCTCACACAGGTAACCTCTACTTTCCCTATTATTACTGCTTCTCGTATGCTACTTATCGAGGCTGAAGCTGCTCAGCGTGGCTGGATTCAAGCTGATCCTGCCCAACTTTATGCAGCCGGTGTGAAGGCATCATTTGAACAATGGGGAGCCGAAGGTGTTGATGAATATTTGGCACAGGAAGCAGTTGCTTATACGGGTACTGATGCTGATAAAATTAATAAAATTGCTCTTCAGCGCTGGATCAGTGGCTTCATGGCTGATGGTTTTGAGGCATGGTCTGACTGGCGTCGTTTTGATATTCCGAAACTAGAAGTCGGTCCGGTTTGTACAACGATTGATCACATCCCTTATCGCCATCAATTTGATAGCGAAATTTATCAAGGTAATCTTGAAAATTATGAAGCTGCCGTGAAAGCAGATTTGAATGGTGATGATAGCCGTGAGCAACGAGTATGGTGGAATAGAAGATAAGATTTGAAGTATATAATTCTCTTTAAAGTTTCGTTTAAATATAGGGGACATTCTCAGTGATGAGAGTGTCTTCTTTTATTGAAATAAATCAAAAAATATATAGGATAAACGTTAGTTAAGACTAGGTAATTCATAAATTGCCTCGATGGATAGATATACGTATTGCTTTTTCTTATTGACTTTTGTTGTGTTCGGTTGGGTGGCATTTGAAGAATGCTATTGTTGGGATATTGAATTTTTATGAAGAAATTCTCCTGTTTTAAAGCATAAAAAAAGGCTATCTATCCCAGACAGCCAATCTTTTGTTAACCTTAAATCTAATACTATGAAAAACACACTGCAAAGATACGGACTTTGTTTATAATAGCAAGTTTTTAGTCTGTATTTCGCCGTTTTATAACATGCTTTATAAATATATCGCACCTTGTTAACAAATTAATTTAAAAATGTAAAGTTTTGTTTATTATGACCTTTCGGACTTTTTGTCTTATGAATGATAGAAGAGGGCAAATGAAAATAAAAGTATGTGATAGCTGTTTTTCTATTTCTTATTTTATATCTTTGATGTCACTTTACTGATTGAAAAAATAACAGTTACTTATGAAAAACAGACAGTTTATTGTATTTGCTCTTTTATTAGCATGTCCGTTGCTGTTACACGGACAGGAAACGTTTCTTTGTGGAAAAGAATCATGTAATAAAGGTTATATCCGGCATCCATGGTATGGAAAAAAGGTTGGTTATATAGGAGACTCGATAACTGATCCCAATTGTTATGGAGATAACATAAAAAAGTATTGGGATTTTTTGAAAGAATGGTTGGATATCACTCCTTATGTGTATGGAGTGAGTGGACGTCAATGGAATGATGTACCCCGTCAGGCAGAACAATTGAAAAAGGAGCATGGAGAAGAGGTTGATGCCATCGTGGTTTTGATGGGGACAAATGATTTTAATAGCAGTGTACCTGTCGGGACTTGGTTTGCAGAGAAAGAAGAGCAGGTGATGGCTGCCCGTGGTGAAACTAAAAAACTGGAAACGCGTAAAAGGCGTGTTCCTATAATGACGAATGATACGTATAAAGGCCGTATTAATATTGGTTTGAGTCATTTGAAAAAATTGTTTCCCGATAAACAAATTGTTTTGTTGACCCCATTGCATCGTTCTTTAGCGGAATTCGGCGAAAAGAATGTACAACCGGATGAAAGCTATCAGAATAAATGCGGAGAATATGTGGACGCTTATGTACAGGCCATTAAGGAAGCAGGTAATTTGTGGGGAGTTCCTGTAATAGATTTTAATTCGGTTACAGGTATGAATCCGATGATTGAAGAACAACTTATTTATTTCTATGATTCGGGGTATGATCGTTTGCATCCTAATACCAATGGTCAAGAACGTATGGCACATACATTGATGTATCAGTTACTTTCTTTGCCTGCATCATTCTGACAGTTGGACATTCATATTTTGCCTTTTTGGAAGAGTTTATCTATTGGGGAGAACCTTCGATGTTTTGATATGAATTTGAAGAATTGAAAAAATGTTCAAATGGCAAATTGATGTTGTTTGAACATCTTTTTATTAGTTCTTATTTACTGAAAGAGTAATTGAACTATTGATTTTGAGCAAATTTCTATATTCTTGTATCATTTTTTATGGTTTCTTTTCTTGTTCTTGTTTACTTTTGCCTAAATCTTTTAACTTATAAAATGTATATGAAAAACATGAAATTAAAAGTATTACTTGTTTTATGTGCTTTACTCCTGTTATCGGCTTTTATTGCTGAGAGAAAAGACCCCATTACTATTTTTATGATTGGTGATTCTACCATGGCGAATAAAAGTCTGAAGAATGGTAATATAGAGCGTGGTTGGGGACAAATGCTTCCCGGATATTTTACGGAAGAGGTTGTGGTGGATAATTACGCTATGAATGGATGAAGTTCACTCAGTTTTATCAATGAAGGACGTTGGGATGTAGTGCTTTCTAAAATTCATAAAGGTGATTATGTATTTATTCAATTCGGGCATAATGATGAGAAATCTAGAGTCACATTACATACAGAATCCGGAAGTACCTTTGATGATAATTTAAGACGTTTTGTGAATGGAACATGTGCTAAGGGAGGAAATCCTGTACTGTTCAATTCTATAGTTCGTCGTAATTTCCCCCCCCCCTAAAGGTGTGACGGAGATAAAGGGTAGTTATGAAAAAGAAGGTCCGGTATTGGTTGATACCCATGGGAAATATCTGGAATCTCCCCGTCGGGTAGCCGGAGAAATGAATGTATTTTTTATTGATTTGAATAAATTGATCCATGACTTGGTTACCGGTATGGGAGTCGAGAATTCAAGAAAATTGTTTATGTGGATTCCTTCCGGACAATATGAATTTTGTCCGGAAGGGAAAATTGACAATACTCACTTGAATATATATATGGTGGACGTCTAGTTGCCAGGTTGGTTGTGGACGCTTTGATGGAAGAAGTGCCGGCTTTGGCAAAATATGTGCGATGTTATGATTATGTGGTGGCGAAAGATGGGAGTGGGGATTTCTTTACAGTTCAGGAAGCAGTGAATGCGGCAGTTGGTGGTGGCAAGAAAACAATATCTATACTTGTCCGTCCGGGAGTATATGAAGAGTATGTTTCTATGCCGGAATCATCGCCTCGAATAGAATTGGTGAAACAGACAGGGGCTGAGATCAGGGATAACGGGTTCACACAAGATGTTTATGTGGCACCTTATAAGGGTGACAGAGTGTGTGCTATCAGTTATCATTTGATAAGAACAGGGTAGGTACATGTACCGAACAATATCCCATCGGGGGAGATAAGTCGAAATCGACTCCTGCGTTTTTAGATAAATGGGTGGAAAGCTTGGTAAACTCTGGTAGATGGGGAGTTGGCAATGATACATGGAATATCGCAGGGATATGATGCTTTTCAAAATCCTAAAATATTGTGGGAATAAGGTAAAGGCTATGGAAAATGAAATATGGGTGGGTACATTTAGAGAGGTAGTTGCCTATACAAAAGAACGAGAAAAAAATCGCTTGAATGTGCTAGAAAACGGCTATAACATAACTCCTCATTTGGATATGAATGCACAATTATTTACAGAACCACTGACTATGGTATTGAAATCTGTGGGAAACAGAGTTTCGGAGATTAGGCAAGATGGGAAAAAGCTTTTTCTAAAGAAGGATGCTGATAAGGTTCTTTTCGATTTTAATCCTTATGGATGGATGATTCAGATTCGTTTTATCTGAAGTGTTGGATATAGTTTTAAAACTAGAATAGGGAAATCCGTTAGTCTTTATTGTAACCATTTAAGGTGTGATAATAAGATTAACGGATTTGTTTTTTGCTCTTTTATAAAGTTACTCAGAATTAATTTCTAAATTTGTTCCCGTTAACTTTATTCCTTTTTCAAAAGAAATAAAATGGAAAACACAGAGAAACTGATTGTAGAACAACTGAAAAATGGCAACGAAGATGCTTATAAATACATCTATGATTATCATTATGTTCTTTTATGTCATATAGCAAATCAATATTTGAACGATAATTTTTTATCGGAAACTATAGTTGGAGATGTAATATTTCACCTTTGGGAAATCAGAGAAACTTTAAACATTACTATTTCTATTAGAAGTTATCTGATAAAGGCCGTTCGTAATCGTTGTATAGACTATCTGAAATCTAGATCTGAAAAAAAGGAAATTTCATTTTCAGTTTTAGTACCGGAAGAGATGTCTGAAGAAAAGTATTTGCAGTCGGATAATTATCCTTTGGGAATATTATTAGAACGTGAATTGGAGCATGAAATCCGTATGGCAATAGATAAACTACCGGTTGAATGTAGATGTGTTTTTGAAAAAAGTAGATTTGAGGCGAAAAAATATGAAGAAATTTCTCAGGAATTAGGTATTTCCATAAATACGGTTAAGTATCATATAAAGAATGCATTATCTTTCCTTCAGACTGAATTGAGCAAATATTTAATTGCTTTGATTTTATTTTTTTCGTGTTAAAACAGAAAAAAGTTCTTTTAGGACTACCCTGTATTTAAAATAAATCGTCTTCACTTTAGAAACAACAAAGATGAAAGCAGAAAAAGAACATATTGATGAATTAATAGTATCCTATTTAAGTAATGAGTTGGATGGAAATGCTGTGCATGAACTGAAGGAGTGGATAGCTGCGTCTGTGGAAAATGAAAAGTATTTTATGCAGCGGCAAGAAATTTGGTTTTCTGCCATAAGTGTGAAAGAGGATGTTAAATATGATAAGAGCAAAGCATTTGAACAATTTAAAAATAGAATTGCTAATCAGAGGTTGAATGATAAAAGAGAACGTGAAAATTTCTGTTTGTCTAAATTTTGGCGTTATGCAGCTGTTATTGTTGTATTGTTCTCAGTTTCTTATTTTTCTTATTGGAGGGGTGGAATAAGTATAAAAGAGGTATTTTCGGATATAATTGTGGAGGCTCCTCTTGGTTCCAGAACAAAATTGACCTTGCCGGATGGGACATTAGTGTGGTTGAATGCCGGATCGCGTATAACATATTCACAAGGATTCGGAGTAGGGAATAGAAAAATAGAATTGATAGGAGAAGGGTATTTTGAAGTTAAACGAAATGAAGAAGTTCCATTTCTTGTGAAAACGAATAGTTTGCTGGTAAAGGTATTGGGAACGAAATTTAATTTTCGGGACTATCCGGATGATGCAGAAGCCATTGTTTCTTTGTCCGAAGGAAAAGTGGCATTGAATAATTTATTGAAAAAAGAAAAAGAAGCTTTTTTGTTACCCAATGAAAGGGTGGTCTTGAATAAAAAGAATGGCAGAATGCATGTGGAGTATTCTACTGTTTCCAATGCATTACAATGGACTAATGGATATTTATTTTTTGATGAGGAATTGTTGCCGGATGTTGTGAAGGAGTTAGAACGTAGTTATAATGTGAAAATACAAATAGCTAGTGATACTTTGAATACTTTCAGGTTCTATGGAAATTTCGTTCATCGTGAGCAAAATATTCAGGAAGTTTTGGAAGCATTATCTG
>OBVD01000495.1_pt1 | contig 27628 bp, 27 predicted proteins | sample 1495031 | NCBI WGS metagenome assembly OBVD01 (sample SAMEA2579967, study PRJEB22360) | human gut metagenome
CACGATTCCTCTGTAGTTCAGTCGGTAGAACGGCGGACTGTTAATCCGTATGTCACTGGTTCGAGTCCAGTCAGAGGAGCCATTTTCAAGAAAGCAGACGTTCACTAACGTCTGCTTTCTGCATTTCTATCAATTGGTTATCCCCTCTCAGTCGTTCACCCTCGTTCACTAAAAACCACTCGAAGCCATATCATTTTGATGGTAAAAATGCTGGTAATGCTGGTTCGATTTCCCTTTTACCAACAAATGAGGGGGTGTTTTCATGTCACTGACTGATATTAAAGCAAAAAATGCAAAACCCCTTGAGAAGGAATACAAGCTGACTGATGGCTTTGGTATGTTCCTTCGTGTTACCCCTAAAGGTTCGAAATACTGGCAAATGGCCTACCGTTTCGAAGGGAAGCAAAAACTTTTCTCTATCGGTGTTTACCCTGCTGTTTCTCTTTCTGACGCAAGACAACGCCGTGACGAGGCCAGAAGGCTTCTGGCTCAGGGTATTGACCCTAATGCAAAGAAACAGGCAGAGGTTAAAGAGCTTAAAGCCAAACGTGATAATACACGCTCCTTCAGAACAGTAGCCAAAGCGTGGTTCGCCACGAAAACAAAATGGTCTGATGATTATGGTGATGCCGTATGGAAGCGCCTTGAAACTTATGTCTTCCCGGTAATCGGTGACAAAGATGTTGCCGAACTGGATACAGGTGATCTGCTGGTTCCGGTGAAAAAGGTGGAGGCTCTTGGTTATCTTGAAGTCGCCATGCGCATTCAACAATACATTACGGCAATCCTGCGTCATGCCGTCCAGCAAAAGCTGATACGTCATAACCCAGCCTATGATATGGAAGGGGCAGTTCAGAAACCACAAACTGAACACCGCCCTGCACTTGAGCTGGAAGAAATACCCCAGCTACTGAACAAAATTGCCGAATACAAAGGCCGCAGGTTAACCATACTGGCAATACAGCTCAATCTGATGATTTTCATTCGTTCCAGTGAGTTGCGTTTCGCTCGCTGGTCAGAAATTGATTTCAAAAGTAAGTTATGGGTGATACCCGAACAGCGTGAAGCAATTGAAAACGTCAAACATTCGACTCGTGGGGCTAAAATGAAGCGTAAGCACTTCGTTCCCCTTTGTAAGCAGGCCATGAAGATACTCAAAGAGATCCGACAACTGACTTATGAAGAAGGTCAAGATGATGGGTTAATCTTTACTGGCTGTTATGACTCGTTTAAGCCCATGAGTGAAAACACCATCAACAAAGCCCTCCGCAATATGGGCTATGACACGAAGCAGGACATCTGTGGACACGGTTTCCGCACTCTGGCCTGTAGTGCCTTAATTGAGTCCGGGCTATGGTCAGAAGACGCTGTAGAGCTTCAAATGAGCCATAAGGAAAGCAACAGCGTCCGTGCTGCTTATACCCACAAGGCAAAACATCTTGAGCAGCGTCGCCTGATGCTTCAGTGGTGGGCTGATTTCCTTGATGCTAACAGCAACGATATGGTCAGGCCGTTTGAGTTTGCTTCAAATAAATAAAGGGAAAGGCCGTTCGCGGCCTTTCAACTTCATGCTTAATTACAATCTATGCTGAATATGATACTGAATCTTTCTCTATCGCTAAACCAGCGATTTTTTCCAGCATTATTTCCCAGAGTGCGTATTTTCTTTTGTGCTCAATAAACAGGGATTTTAAATACTCTTCTGTTGAAGGGATTTTTTCAGTCCATGTAATATCTTTACTGTAATCAATGCTTTTTTTCATATCAGATGCCGCATAGCTGTAGTATTTACTCTGAGAACGGCTGATACTGTCCTCTGCCAGCACTCTACGGAGCAGAGTTGCAGAACATGCATAGCCATGCCTGTAAAGCTCACTCGATAAGGTACGAACAAAAGAACCGCGTAATAAAGACATCATCTCTGCGATTTCATTTTCACTCGCATTCATGACTTCAGAATCAAGTTTTCCATAACTATCTGTCCCGGACAAGAAAAGAATAACAAACGGAAAGCCTTTTTTCTTTGCTATGCCAGAGAACAAATCCAGTGAGTCATTATTTTTCTCTACCCGATTATAGATATTATAAAAAATAACATCACACCTGTTCTTAAATCCGTCTATACAAATTGTTTTTGCCTGCTGAATCTCGCCTTCTTCAATCAACGCCAGAGCCAACACCTCAGTCCATTTATCACGAAGCCCTGCCTGATCAACTGATTTATCTTCTTTGATTTTATTGAGAACCTGAATGGCCTCCTCAGTACACAGTTCATCAACCAGCAACTCAGCAAACTTAATGATATATTCTGGCTGATTCAGTTTTCTTTTCTCAAAGCATTGCCTGATGAAATCAACATCCCTGATATACAGACTTAACTCAACAGCATCATTAACATCACCTGTCTTAAGAAGACTTTCCCTTAAAGCACGAATAACATTGTATCCCAGATCTTTTTTATACTTATCAAAAATATCAAAGTTAAAATATACATCACCTTTAAGTACGGAAAGTATTCTATCCGCTATAACATCAATGCTTTTGTCTTTTTGTAGGGACAGGGATTTTAACCATATTTCGACAGCACCATTATAATAGTCCATCCATGATCCATCTGATGTATCAGCAATTTCGCTGACTTTATCAAATGAGAGCAGTAAATCATGGCAAAACGCCTCGGTTTTTTCAGGCAGCGTTGATACCGTCTTTTCAAGTGGAAATATGACATTCCTGTATAGCCCCTCAAAAAAAACCGCTGCTTCATAATAATCATAAAAGCGTTTTGTTTTAATTACCCTTTTGTATTCAGCCTCAGCCTTTTTCAGTGATTCTTCTGGAGTTAACAGATATTTATTAATAAGAAAGGATTTTGCCTGACCATTATCCTCTGCAATATCACAAATTATTTGCATGAGTTGATCGGCAGGTATTTCTTTGAGTAAAGCAAGTTGTTTCTTGTTCAGTTTAGCCATCATCACATCCTGATAATGTTTGGTAGACGCAGAAAAGCTAATTGTACTAATACGAGGACAGAACATTCAATAAAAGCATTAACATAATGATTTAAAAAGAAATCTGTAGCACGCTGTTCATTGATGAAATGCACTATTTACCGTAAAATATCCCCCATCACACAGTAACCTGATACAGATACGTGGAATGGTCAATGAACAAACTTTCGTCTGAAATGCCCGAACTGCAATCAATGAATATCACTGCTGATAACATCACCAAGCTTAAATCATTGTTTCCTGAAGCTTTTAATGAAGACAGTGTTGATTTTGAGGTTTTAAAGCAGCTTTTGGGTGAGAATGTAGACGACAAAGAAGAACGCTATGGCCTGAACTGGCATGGTAAGCGTCAGGCTCGTCAGCTTGCTCTTACCCCTTCCCGTGGAACCTTACGCCCATGTAAAGATGAAAGTGTTGATTGGGATAACACCAAAAATCTCATGATCGAAGGTGATAACCTTGAAGTGTTAAAACTTCTTCAAAAAAGTTATGCCGGAAAAGTTAAGCTTATTTATATCGATCCTCCTTACAACACCGGGAAAGATTTTGTTTATTCTGATAACTTCCAAGATAACATGAAAAATTATCTTGAAATGACAGGACAAACAGAAGATGGGGTACGAATCACCACAAACGCAGAAACCAGTGGGCGTTATCATACTGACTGGTTAAATATGATTTACCCCAGATTAAAACTTGCTAAAAATTTACTTAGGAATGATGGTATATTTATTGCCAGTATCGATGATGCGGAACTGAGCAATTTTAAAATCGTGCTAAATGAAATTTTTGGAGAAGAAAACCACCTCGGCACTCTGGTTTGGGATAGAAATAGAAAAAATGATGCCAAGTTTATTTCTGTAGGCCATGAGTATATGTTGGTTTACGCTAAAGATATTCAGTCATTAATAAATAACAACATAGTCTTAAGAGAAGAGAGAGAAGGATTAGAAGAAGCCAAGGTAATATATAAAAGATTAGTTAAGGAATATGGCGACGATTGGGATAAAATAAAATCCGGATGGATTAAATGGTTTGATAACATTCCATTATCAGATCCCAAGAGACGCATGATGCGTTTTGTAAAAGTTGGTTCTCGGGGACCATATCGAGACGATGGAAATATAAGCTGGCCCGGCGGAAATGGACCAAGATACGAAGTTTTGCATCCTATAACAAAAAAACCAGTTCCAGTTCCTTCAAGAGGATGGGTTTATCCAAATGAATTGAGATTCTGGGAGGAGTACAATAAAGGGAAAGTCGTATTTGGGCCTGATCATACAACATCAGCTAGAATTGCATCATATCTTTTTGAGAGTGAAGGACAAGTTTTACCTAGTGTTTTTTATAGTTATGCACAAACTTCTACTCAGGATTTTTTATCATTAATGGGTGAGAAAGTTTTCGATAACCCCAAAAGCAGAAAAGATATAGCACGCTTGATTAATTACTTTACAAAAGAAGACGATCTTATCTTGGACTTTTTTGCTGGTTCTGGAACCACGGGACATTCTGTTTATGACATTAATGCGCAAAAGAGTGCCAACAGACGCTTTATCCTTGTTCAGTTGCCAGAGCGTTTACATACAAGTGTGAAAGAACAAAAAATCGCTTACGAATTCTGTAATAAAAATGGAAAAAAAGTAAATATCACTGAAATAACTAAAGAACGTCTGCGCCGAGCAGGTAAAAAGGTTCGTGAAGATAATCCAGACTGGAATGGTGATATTGGTTTTCGTGTTTTCAAACTCGATACATCTAATATCCGTCCGTGGGAAGCCACAGCAGAAACCCTTTCAGAACAGATAGATGCCTATGTAAGCCCAATCCTTGAAGGCCGTAGTGAAGAAGATTTGCTCACAGAGTTAATGCTAAAGCGTGGCATTGACTTGAGTGTAAACATTGAAATCCGTCAGTTTGATGGATTAACCGTTTCTTGCGTTGACGGTGGCAAATTGTTTACCTGCTTTACCCGTCAAATCCCTGCATCTTCAGTAGAAGAACTGACCAAGGGGATCATCGACTGGCATAAGAGTTTGAAGGCTGGCAAAGATACTGTCTGCTATTTCCTTGATGACGCATTTGAAAATAATATTGCTAAAACTAATCTTTGCGCCATTCTGGAACAACACGGCCTGACTAACCTGCACAGCCTGTAAGGGAATGAGATGAAACTACATTTTGAATCAGACCTTACATACCAGAAAAACGCAATAACATCGGTCTGCGATCTGTTTGAAGGTCAGGAAAAATGGGAAAGCGAAATGACTGTGCTGGCCCCAGCTCAGGGTGCACTCTCATTTGAAGGCGCAACAGGTTCAATGCCTGTAAACCCACAGATACCCGAAGATGATGTTCTGCTGAAAAACTTAAACAATGTTCAGTTGAAAAATCAGCTTCCTCCCTCACCTATGCTCGACAGCCATGATTTTACTGTCGAGATGGAAACAGGGACAGGTAAAACGTATGTTTATCTTCGCACCATGCTTGAGTTGAATAAACGCTATGGCATGAGCAAATTTATCATCGTAGTTCCTTCCGTTGCCATCAAGGAAGGCGTTTATAAAACACTACAAATCACTGAAGAACATTTCAAAAGCCTGTATGCGGGAGTTCCATACGAATACTATCTGTATGATTCGGCAAAACCTGCGGATGTTCGAAATTTTGCAACCAGTTCTGTTATGCAGATCATGGTAATGACGGTGGGTGCGATTAACAAAAAAGACGTTAACAAGCTCTATCAGTCAAGTGAAAAAACGACCGTTGATGATCTGGATAAGCCAATTGACCTGATCCGGGCTACACGTCCGATTATTATCGTAGATGAGCCGCAAAGTGTTGATGGTGGCTTGAATGGTGCAGGTAAAACCGCACTTGAAGCTATGCATCCCATGTTCACCTTACGCTATTCAGCAACGCATGTGCATAAACATCATATGGTGTACCGCCTTGATGCCATTGATGCTTACAACCAAAAACTGGTCAAACAGATCGAGGTTGCCGGGCTTGAAGTCCAGAATGCAAGCAACAGCCCTTATGTGAAACTGGTCAGTATTAATAGTAAGAAAAATGTTATCAGCGGTACTGTTCTTGTTGATATAGCCGATAAAAAAGGGAACGTAGATCGTTCAGAGATTACCGTATATGACGGTATGACACTTGATGACGAAACAGGACGTGATATTTATCAGGGTTACCGGATAAGCGAGATCCGAACGGGCAAAGAGGGTTATCTTACACTGGAAACACCTTCTGATACCTACTATATGAAAGTCGGTGATGTCGTGGGTGATATTGACCCTATGCTCATCCAGCGTCATATGATCAGACGTACAATCCGTGAACATCTGGATAAAGAACTTCGCCTGAATACTCAGCAAATCAAGGTTCTTACCCTGTTTTTCATCGATAAGGTTGATTTCTACCGTCAGTTCACTGAAGAAGGACAACGTGAGCCGGGTGAATATGCCCGTATCTTTGAGGAAGAATACCTTAAAGCCATCAAAAGTCCTGCCTATAAAGATTTACTTCCTTCTCACCCAGAACATGCGAAAGACGTTCATGATGGTTATTTCTCCATCGATAAAAAAGGTGCATGGGCTGAAACAAGCGAAAGCAATAATGCAGGTCGCGAAAATGCGGAGCGTGGTTATAACCTTATCATGAAAAATAAAGAGAAGCTTTTAAGTTTCTCGAATCCGGTGAGATTTATTTTTTCACACTCTGCTTTGAAAGAAGGGTGGGATAATCCAAATGTATTCCAGATCTGTAGCCTTCGTGAGATGGGGAGTGAACGCGAACGCCGTCAGACATTAGGCCGTGGGCTTCGCCTGTGTGTTAACCAAGATGGTGAGCGTGTCCGGGATGACAGCATTAACATTCTGACTGTAGTTGCCAGTGAAAATTATGAAGCCTATGCCGAACGACTACAGAGCGAAATTGAGAACGAAACAGGCATCCGTTTTGGTATCATCGAAAAAGATGCGTTTGCCCATCTGATCTTCTCTGATTCCTCACAAGTTGTAGGTATCATCGCTTCACAGGAGATATGGTCTGAACTACATGCTGAAGGTTATCTGGAAAAAACCGGGAAAATCACCAAAACACTGAAAGAGACTCTTTTCGATGGCACTTTTACTGTTAGCGAAAAGTTCCTTACCCTTCAGGAGCAAATTGAATCTATCCTGCGTAAATCAGCAGGACGACTCAATATAAATAATGCTGATGAGCGTAAAGTAATCAAATACCGGAAAGAGGTCTTAAACAGCCCGGAATTTGAAGCGTTATGGCAACGCATTAGTCAAAAAACATTGTATCGTTTGGCATTTGATGAAGATTCATTGATCAAATCCTGTACGAAATCACTTTCTGAAATGCAGCCTGTAGCAAAAGCAATGGTCAGTTTCAGTAAAGCCACCATAAAACAAAGCCAGTCAGGTCTTGGTGTTGAAGTTCAGTCAAATGGAACGACAAGCTCTGTAATAGATGTTGCAGAGCAGCCACTGCCAGATATTCTTGGTGTTCTGCAGGAAAAAACTGGACTGACAAGACGCAGTTTAAGCACCATCCTGAAAGAGAGTGGAAGACTCGCTGATTTTGCTAAAAATCCACAGCAGTTTATCAGTGAAGCTATAGGCCGAATCAACTACTGCAAACGCCTGTCAATTGTTGATGGTATTAAATATTATCCACTAAAAGGCGAGGTGTATGCGCAAAGTCTCTTTATGGATAAGGAGCTAACAGGATATGCCCGCAATCTTTTCGAAACCTCGTCTAAGTCAGTTTACGAATATGTTCCTAAAGATTCTGAAGTCGAAAGTCGTTTCGCTCAAGAACTCGAAGAACAGGATGAAGTTAAGCTTTATGTGAAGCTTCCCGGCTGGTTTAAAATCCCGACACCATTAGGGACTTACAATCCTGACTGGGCCTTAGTTATTGAAGACAATGGTGAAGAACATATTTACTTTGTTGTAGAGACAAAAAGTAAACACATTGGTCTTGGTAATGAAGAAGATGCGAAGATAGCCTGTGGAACAGCGCATTTTAGTACTTTAAAAGCAGAAAAAATCAATGCAGTAAAATATGTTCGAGCCACAGTTCTTACAGAAATAATGAGCAGCCTTTAAATTATATAAACTGGCCTTTTAGGAGGCCAGTTTATAATTTACAAAATTAAAACATAAAAAATACACATTCAGTTTTATTTTGTCTTCCGTTGCTAGCTACAGCTATAGTAACCCTATACTCAGAAAATTTCTTATGAAAATTCGATATGATATTATAACCTTATATTTCAATCAAAACAAGATGCTCTAGCCCATGTAATAACACCAGCCTTCCAATTTGTAACCCTCATTTCTAACATCCATATGTCGCCTGAACGATAAACAATAGAGTGTTTAGTTGCCATATCAGTAGATTGATCTCCTGAAAAAACACAAAGGAGGTGTTTTCCAAGATTTAATGATTTATAAACATTACCACCTCCATTGCTGGATGATTCAAACACAACACTGTATATCTTTTCATTAAATTTAAATTTTACCCATAACCCATTAACACAACTTAATGCCGAACCTTCGGCATCTCTTCCTTGTAAACCATTAGGAGAACAACTACTATTAACTGATGCCTGTCCATTAAGCTGTATAAATTCTCCCACCGTAGTGCGTCCAGTGGATTCTAATGTAGCGCCTTTGACATTTTTGGCGGCCTCTATGTTTCCAGAGGCTGTAATATTGGACTGTGTATGAACACCCGTAGCATTCATATATGATGTCAGATTACCCCCACTTCCTGTTGCCAGAGTGCCCGCGGCATATACATCAAGCGTTCTTAAACCGCCACCCCATCCGGCAGGTAAATCGTTCGGGTCATATCCCATTATCCCTAATCTTTGATCTATCTTAACATTTCTATTAACTTGTAATACAGTAGTATAGTTTCCTGCTGATGGTGAGTATAACGTTAACTGCTTTGCTGCTCCTAAACGTATTTCATAATCATTATTAGCAGCATCACCACCGAATGTTATCATGTCGCCATATCCATTGTGCGCTATAACTTGACCAGCAGCCGTTACTGTTCCTCCTGATGTTATATCACTTCCAAAATCACCTGTTCCTGATGCTGTTATGTTTTTTGCATTATCAATATCATTAGCTCCCATATTGAGGTTTCCCGTCATCGGCAATGTTCCATCACGACGGAGATAAACAGAATACATAGCAGAATCGTATCCAACACGATAGGCCATAAGACCTGCACTGGTGATATTACTGTAAACTGTTGATGTTTCTTTCCATGCACCCTGCAAACCTGATGCTAACGTTGCTGATTGCGTCATACCACTGTCAATACCCGCTGTTTGCATGGCTTTCCCTAATAAATCATAACGTGTTTTACCGCCTTCAATCCATGCCGTCGATGTCGTTATAAGACCATTAATAACAAAGTTAGGTGAAGTTCCATCTCGTTTTAATATGATTTTATACGAGGATTTATTAGCATTAGTGCCTGTGTAGGTTGAAGGTAGCAAACCTTCGTTAATCAATGTCTGGTAAGTAATTTCACATACTGAACCTGAGCAGGTTCTTGGACCCGGATCGGTTCCTGTTCCGGCAGCATTGGATAAGGTTGATAATTTATCATAGCGGATATTTATATAGCCATTAACCGCCTCTCCGACCTGTTTCATTTGTTGACCAACAGCATTAGCCATAATCGTTTCCTGTTCATTTTTCATATCCTGAAACTTCATAAAAGCCACCATCGTCCCAACACCTAAAACAAGAGTTAATTCTAGTAAAGAGAATCCTTTTTTAATTTTCATTTTCATCGCCATTTTTATATTCACGTATTAATTAATTATCAAATAACAAACAAAAATCAAGATGGAAGAAGAACTATATAGAAGAATAAAAACCAATAGATGATTAAAAAGGCCCCTTTAAATAAGGAGCCAAAAAAAATAATTTATTAAAACATTGTTGTTAAATAGAAGTGAAGATCAGTGTATTATCATTTCCACCATTTTGACACTGTGTAGCAGTTCCTGCGACATCCAGCACACCGCCAGCAGGTTTAACATTACCGACCGTGCCTACTCCTGCCGTATAGAAATTGCCTGCCGCTGCTGTAATAATTTTTGTACATTCTGCTGCAGGGACATTCTTATATGTTATGGTGAATGATGACCCTTGCGCTGATGAAGGACCTGTATTTGCTGATTCAACGATAACATCCCCCTTAAAGGCATTAATAGGTGTTGCTGAAGAACCAGAACCACTTAACATGTTATCTGGGAAGATTTGAGCCTGAACAGCAACAGTATTTGTCAATCCGGTAAAACTGGATGCTGATGTATAGAGTGCTTTTACACCAGCTTGGATTGTTGCTATGTTATTGCTTTCAGCCTGTGCACGTTGAGACGCTTGCACTTTAGGATATACGATAAATGCTGCTACCACTAACGCTGCGATAATACCAAGAACAAGTAATAGTTCTAAAAGTGAGAAACCTTTTTTACTTTTTATGTTTTTAATTAATACTGTTTTTTTCATTTCTTTTATATCTCCATTGTTTAATAAAATGATATAAAGAAAATAATAAATTTAAAAATAAACGCAACCACTTAAACAATATTATATACAAAGTAGCCGATAAGCGGATTACTTAACAGAAAATAAAAAGACCGCGAGTGAACACGGTCTCTTTATCGGGAGGATACCCCCATGACTTTATTAAATACCACCACAGCTTACAAGATTTGAATATGGAGTTATTCATCTGTGATGATAAAAATAAAATACAATTAATATAAAATAATGTCAAATTTAATTCAATGAAAGTTGAATACATATAACATTTTATATTTATACAATTACTTCTATATTCCATTAAGTTTTTCGGCCTTTCATACTAGCCAGAAATAACATTCCGCTTCTTTTAAATCTTTCTTTATCATCTGGATGTAGGTGAGGTATCTCTAGTAGCATACCTAAAACAAGATCCTTATCCACCGTAAAAACATCACAATCAAGAGCCTTGGCAACTTCAGCCCCTAAAATTATTTTCTGACGTGTTTCTATCTGTTTAGCTTCTTTCTTAGACTTATATTGCAAACGATTTAAACGCATCTGAGCAGATGCTAATTGCTGCTCCAGTGTCTTTTTTATTCGTGGTTTCTTTCTGGTTTGCTCTTTATCTGAAATATCACTCATTTTCTATCCTCTTATAGTTCCATGATACATATATATTTCTTATATATATGTTAGTCAATGAGGATATTTGAAAAATTGGATTATTATTTCTTTTTATGCGATGGGAGCTTTTCTTTTAAAATATTAAAGCAGTTGATAACATTCTCATGCTCTACTGAAAAATGATCTATACTCCTTTTCAGAAGATCATTGGCAACATCAACGATAAATTGACTTCTTTCATTATGATTATAGACAGTAAATACATCAGCTATCCAGTGATAGCAGCAAAGCGTCAACAAAATACAATAGTCTTGATATTCTTTAATGCCTGATAAAAAAGTATATCCGTTATAATCCACTTGCCTTGTTCTTCTATAATATTGTTTGAGCGTGGGCTTTATTATTATTAAATGGTTTTTAACTATATCATAGTGAATGTCATCCTGAACGTAGTCGTTTTTAAGAAAAAAACTATTGCTGTGAACATATAAAGCATAGGCAATTGTTTCAGTAGAGATTCCATATTTCTCGCACAGCGCCTTTGAGACAACAGGATTGTTTTCTATATATCTTATAAACTCACTTTCTTTCAAGTTTTTTGTTTTCAATTTTTTCATGTATTACCTCTTATAAAAAATTATAATATCATCATTAATGAATGCTTTAACGACGAAATGGCACTGGTTTTCTCCATTCAAACTCTGCCTCAAACCTTTCTTTATTTCTTTCATTTTTGATCTGACAAGATATACGATTGTTGAGGATCTTTTTTCGAGCAATTTTTAAAACTTCTTTCATTTCACATTTTACAAGCTTTCTACCTTTAATTTTCATTTCTTCATATATGGCATTATTGATAAAATCTCTTTCTTTAGCTGATAGTATCTTTAATCTTCCTTGCTCATCCGCATTATTTGAAATGGTATTAATTGTTTCATCTTCTTTTTCTTCCATATCAACTCTACTCTTCTTTTGTTTTTTTGATTTTTGCTCTTTTCTAATCGAGCGGACTTGATCACGAGCAATAAATTTGACAGTTTGTTTTTCTTTTTTATTTAGTGCTTTACCTTTTAACTTAGCGGCTTCTTCCAGAAAATCATCTATTATCTTTTTTTCATTCTCAGTAAGATTTTGTATCCATCCCATTCTTAGTTTTTTTGTTTTACTTTCCATATCATTACCTTTTTATTTATATTTTTTAATTAATACAATTAAAAAACAAAAAACTCAAATTAATCCATGCACCATATTTAATTTATAAGCCTACTTATCTTTCGTTAGTGCCTTGATGAAATGGCACCTACCTACTGATATTTTTAAAATTATTTTTTTGTACTAGTAGTACTAGAATTTTATTAGATTAGGTTCTGGGGTTTTAGATAGCGACTTTCAGTCGTAGTAGTTTTCCGTCAGGAAAACTTAGTTTTTCTGCAAGCTTCACCCCCCTAACCCCCCGTAAAAAAATACTATTGTAATATTTTTTTTAGGTTCGCAGGTTGGCGATTCTCACCGTAGCTATTGAGTTCCAGCACGTTTCCATTACTGGGACACCCCATCGGACTCCTACGGATACATCATGATCATTTAAAGCATTTTCTCGTTTTACTAAAGAAAATTATACTACCGCTTTATAGATTTTAGATGAACGCTTCAAGTTGGTGGCTACCGACTTCCCCCCGTTTATATGCCACCTACAATAACCTAAGAACAAAACAGTTTTTAACACATGATGTCCAAAGATTCTTAGACCTGATACACAGGTTTAACGTTATTGCTTTTGAAGACTAAAATGTTTTTGGAAATGGTATTTGAAAGGCTTGTAAAAAGTTGAGATTTAGATTTGACAAATATGAAAAGATTATTTAATACTTTATTATATTTGTAATCACGTTATTCCTCTAACTGATTACAAGGCTTCAAAAGTCGGCAAAACTTTTTTAGTCCTTAAAAAGTCAACTTTGAAAGTTGGCTTTTTTTGTATCTTTATTTTATTTACAACACAACATTTTACTTGTCAAATAAAACAACCTAACTTTATTAAAAATAAAAAAGACCAGACAAACTTAAATATATTTCGTCAAAAAACACATTTAACATATGATCTCATGGATTTTTATTTGATTTTTACTGTTTAATCAGCAATAACTAAAATGGTTATGATACAAAAGGTGATAACAAAAATGGTGTTTACAAGACTCTGCACAAAAATGCAACAAGCTCTATATGTAATCATGCAACATATACAATCAAAATCATTAACCTAAATCATCTAATATTCCCCACGTTACTTGACTCTCTTTCCTTATGGTTTATTTTTCACCCTTTGCTTTTTCACTCTTATTTTAAGTCCGAACCTACACCATCCATTTTTTTAAAAAAACTGTCGTTATAAGTCTGTTTTAGTGCATTTGGCTTTTCCCGCCTTACGGCGGGAGGGAAATTAACTCTTTTGCCCTTACGGGCGCTCTCTAAAACCATAATCATTAAGATTCGTGTAATACCTCAGCCGTTCATCCGAATCTAGCCCCGTTAATTTCACAGACATTAAAACTAGCGTTATTATTTAACTATAGAAAAGCTTTATACATTGTCGTTATTTTTAGCTCCTTTAGGAGATATAAAAATAAAGCAATGCCCACCTATACACTCACTTCGTGAGCGTGTGGGGTCTACCGACGGTTGCCTGCCGCAGGCTAACACCGTTTCCTTCGGAAACAAGGTCAACGTCAACATCAAAGTTTTTCTTGCGAAAAACTAAAACCAGCATAGTCGCATTGGAGAGTTATATTTTGGTTTGATATTTAAACTTATATTGAGGTTGTTTTTATTGTATGGCTATTTTTCATCTTGATTTTAAAATTGTGAAACGTTCAGAAGGCAGATCTTCCGTTGCGAAAGCTGCCTATCATGCTCGTACACGTATAACAGATGAAAGAACAGGTGATACGTATGATTATAGCCGCCGTACTGATTTATATGGGCATTTCATCTTAGCTCCTGCTAATGCTCCAGAATATATCGTAAAAGACTCTACAGCCTTATGGAATGAAGTTGAAAGAGTCGAGCGTCAACAAAATGGTCAAACATCCCGTTATTTCGATGTTGCTATTCCTGCCGAGTTAAACAATGACGACAAGAAAAGACTTGTCCTTGAGTATTGTCAGAAAAATTTCGTTGATAAAGGCATGATTGCTGACATCGCTTTTCATGATCTCGATAGTGATAATCCTCATGCTCACGTTATGTTGACCTTAAAAACAATAGGCCCGGAAGGTTTTGGCAAAAAGGAAAGAAGCTGGAACGACAGAAAAATGTCTATTTTTTGGCGTGAATCATGGGCATCTATGGCTAACAGCTTCCTCGCTGCTGCTGGTTCATCAGAACGTATCGATCATCGTTCTCTCCAAGTCCAGAACGAAGAAGCACTATCCAATGCGGCTATTGCTTTGGATAATGAAGAAAAAGCATTATGGCTTGCTAAAGCGGCTGAAACAAATCGTCCTCCAATGAAGCGTATCCACAGTGCCAAATGGCGTAATAAAGCTGCTCAGGAACAAAGAGCCGCAGAACAGGCTGTTCGTGATGCTGCCAAGCAGGAAGCAGTTGAAGTCTACAAAACATTCAGTGAGCTTGATCTTGAAATTGTTGTTGATGTCAGAAGCTTTACGATTACACATCTTGCTGAACCAGAAGAGATTGTATTACCAAAAACAAGCTCCAGTTCTTCTGCCAATGAAACGCAAAGACCTGTACTTGTAGCACCACCTCCTCATACTCGTATGCGAGGTGTTAAATCCTATCGTGATAAATCCAAAGTCAGTAAGGTTGTTGCTGGTAAGAAACCATCAGTCAGTATTTCTGATTCTGGAAAAAATACTATTCTGAAAACATCCTCCTCTCAAGCCCTAAACAGGGCATCCAGAAGCGCCCCTGAACGTGTTAAGAGAAAACAGGCTATTCCACGTCAGGATAATATTTTTAAACGCTTCACAACTCTTGTAATTGATTTTTTCAAGCAGAAGTTTGTATGGGCTAAAGCAAACAAATCCCAAATTGATCTTATCAGTGAAGAACATGATAAACGTATTGCTGAAAACTACGTCTTTGACGAGGTATTAGGCCGTCATATCTCTCGCGCTGAATATGAGAAAAAATCCAAGTTTAACCAAGATGACTATAAACCAACACCGGATGAGATCAACCGTTTCCCAAGCCGTCCTGAGAAAGAACAGCCGGAAAGTGATCATCGCATGGATCTCATACCACATGCCAGAAAAGATAAAGCCCCACGTATGAGGCCACCGGGATATAGAAAATAAAAGGCCAACTTTAGATAAGAAACTTCAAAGCCGATGGGAATCGGCTTTATTAAGTAAATAAATATATGTTACCAATGTTCTTTTTCTTTTTTCTCAAGAGCATCCCGATAACGCTGCTGCTCAACAATACTCAGATTGGGATCAGACAGAACACTCCGCCCCTTCACCGCAATATCGTAGTCAATTTGAGATTGTGTTTTATATTCTTTGTTCGGCTTAAAATAATCTGATTGTGGTGCAGATGACGACGCAGAATAACCAGAATATGTTTTACTCCCAGAGCAACCGATATAAGCCAACAGACTGGCAAACAAGAAGAAGAATGTCCATGTGGCGTTATATCCGTTAAGCGTATATCCAACTCCATTCACATCTGAAAACACGCCATGAAACCTGACAGCATAGACAATCAGGAATGATGAGAGGATAACAGCTCTGCTTTTCCCGACAGTTAAATACTTACGCACAAATTTTATCGTTGGTACTAGCGTGACCGCAAACAGTACCATTGCAGTTGACAGCAGCCATATCGGAAACAACCCGTATTCTTGCGTGATATTCTGCGATAACGTCACAAGGGACAGCACCAAGAAAGCGTTAACGAGAAACAGTCTGATCGCAATAGATATCTTCACGTTCTTTTGAATCTTACGGAGAAACAACACAGGAACCAGTGATGGTATGTTTATCAGCAGTCCCATGAAAATCACCCAATAGATAGAGTTCATAGTTTTTCCTGTAATTACCTTGTGGCCCAGCCGTTATTGGTTTTCACCAGAATAATTTTTGCTTCTTCTGATTCTGACACTCCTTTCACGCTTGAGAAAGCATCTTTATCAACCCAGCTTGGAATATCTGAGAGTTTCCATGTATATGATACCCGTGTTACTTTTTGACCACCTGCGTCACTGGGTTCAGTCCACTCTTTTATTTCATCCACTGTTCTAGTACCTACGCAAGCCCCATGCTCCTTATCCCAAAATTTCGCTTTTGCACCTTTATCTGTTGCTGATAAGGCTGCAACACGGGCAAACCCTTGTTGTTCGAATTCAATATCGATTAAGCCCGATTTTTTAAGTCCTTCCAAGATAGGACTCACATCATTTCCTCGAACATTAACTCTGACGAAAACTCCGGGTTCACTGAAGCTTTCATAAGCATCACTGTTATTTTCTTTTGTATTAAAAGAATAACAAACAGGCTCCTTACTGATTTCCTTATTTATCGCTTTTTCAAAGTCTCCCTTATCTCCACAACCGACAAGCAAAATAGCCCCCACGGCCACTAACGATATTTTATGCATTTTATTAACCCTGAATTAATGATTGATAATGCCATTTCTCAGAACAACCAGACGAACTGGCATATCGGCATTGTTTACTGTGGCGAAGCCACGAACTTCGAAGTTGTTTATCGTTCCGGTAACGCTGACTTTCTGGCCTTTTTTGTAAGTAAGAACGGCATCATCAATACCAGAGTAGTAATCCAGCCAAACCATCCCGCCGCAGTAGCTGGTATCAGAGGTTTTAAATAAGAGGTAATAGTTAGGGGCTGACTTAGGCATTCCCGTCATCATGTCGCTGGCACTTCTGCCCTTCGTAACTTCCAGAACAGTGGCATTGGTGATAGCGATCCTTTTGCCAGTCCATTTCTTTTCTGCTGCCATTGCATTTTCTTCATAGTCTTTGCAGACAGCCCCAAGACCCGCAATTGAGGAGGCAGGGCCAGAGCTTTGTGTTGAACCTGAAGCGCTGAGTGTTTTACCCACGGCACTGTTCAATGATGACAGTGAAGAGTTAATTGCCCCGTTAACGCTATTCACACCATCGTTAAGCTGTTGGCATCCAGCAAGAAATGCCAACGAGACCACCAGTGGTAAGAAGTTATGTCCTTTCATTTATCCCTCAAGAATTTAGTCAGATTCGCATTCACCCGATCCCGGTGTTCACACCTGTTAATCAGGGTTTATCTTCTAATCAATTGATAGAATTGAATTATTTTAAGTGTTCGTCATATCGTTTAAATCGATCGATAAAATGAAATTGATAGCCGATAGCTATTAGATGTATTTAATCGATCGATTTCATCAATTAAAACACCGATCGATAATCAGAGTTCAATCGGCATTAACTATCAATATTAATTTATCGATCTTTATTATCAATTAATTGGCGACATTGGTAGCTACACATCGCCGCAGTTGACTTGCTTTAGCTAGATGTTCGAGGGATAAGGAATGAAGCAGCACACATGATTTGTTCTGCTGCTTTTATAGGTGGAACAAAACCTGTCTACAGCGATCTGAAGCTGGGAAAAATGTCACAGACTTGACCTAAGCTGACATGGCATAGCTTATACCCCTGCTGTTTGGTGATGAAAACACGAGCTTAATCACTTACCGATTTCTGGTTTTACTTAAAAAGCAAAATTTTTCATAAAGTTAACATCATAACAGCAGCAGTGAGATGTTCAGGTTAGAGCATTAATGATTGTACGGTTTTGACTGAGTTCAGAACTCAACCTTCTGTAGATGCTTACCGTTCGCTCCCTGCCCAAATCGCCTTCTGCCTCTGACAGGAAGAAATAACCGTAATCTTTAATATTGATATTTTCGCTGTTTTCTAGTGTAAGATTTATTCCATTCTTATTTTCCTCTATATCGTTTACGATACACGTCATAAAGGGGATATTTTCATTTGAATTAAAGATACTTATTGTTTTTATTTTTTCATTACATACTTTACTTATTTTGTTTATTATTTAATTAAATAACAATTATCACTGAGGAAAATAAAATTTAACTCACCATACGCAGTATGGATTACTTCTATGTTAATCTACTTTTTGAAATTATATTTTTTATGAGCTAACGCTCATGTGCTGCCGCACGGCTACGCCCTAACACTAATATTAAATGAGATTTCATGCTAAAAGTATGATACCAACATCGAAAGCCGATCCTGTACCTACACATAAGAACTTACTCCCGACATATAGCATTTGCTCTTAAACGCATAGGAAAACTATATTCATAGAAGCAGCACTTAGTGATTGTTCAAGACAATCACATTGCTGAACAGGGTTCATCCCTGTTAATGATGGATTTTTCATTAATAATTTCCTTCATTTGACTTCTCCTCCATCTATAAGGAGGAGTTTTCTTATTTCAACGTGCTTTCTCTAACAGTAAGCTGGCAGCTTACTATCCCGATACGTTCACTCCACCGCTTGCCCAGCAGCTATTTTAATACCTTTGATATATCACTATTTGGTTTTACCGAAATTAAATATTCCGTTTTTAATATATCACTTGATTTTTGTGATATTAATCACATTCAATAGAGTTTTCAAAAAATCAAATTTATATCTTATATCCTCGATATGATCAACGAGATTTTATATTATTATTGAATAAAATTACTGCCTGTAATCAGTTGTAAGAGTCTTAAACACAAAGATGATTACATGTATCATTTTCCTGCTCCCAACGTCTTTCGAAGAATCCTGCAGTGTTTATTTGGCTGTAAAAAGACGGATGCTTATATTAATTGATATTAATTTTCACCTGATATATTTGATAACTCTTTTTTGAAAACACATCTCTTGTGCTGAAGCACGGCTACGCCCTGACGTTTGTATAGAATTATTTTCCTTAATAATCTATATGACATTAAATTTAAGTGGAAAACAAAAGAACCAGTATAAAGATCGTTCTCTCCACTAAGTTATAATTCGGTTCCTTTGCTCGGACATAACATCTTCTTTCTTACATATAGCATTTGCTCTTAAACGCATAGGAAAACTATATTCATAGAAGCAGCACTTAGTGATTGTTCAAGACAATCACATTGCTGAACAGGGTTCATCCCTGTTAATGATGGATTTATCCAAAAAAAGATCGCGTCGAAGACGCCAGATTAAGTGAAAGAAAAATTAATTAAGTTCGTATAATAAAAGCAGCGGTTCGTGATTGTAGAAAACAATCACTTCGCTGTAATAATATTATCAGATAAATAAAATAAGCAGTATAGTAGGTGTCTTTGTTGTAAGGCACAAATAAACCATGCAGAAACCCAGCCGAAATAACAAAAAAGAAAAACTGGACTCTCTTAACTTCTTACTAATTATTTAATTATAAGCACTCTCCCAGCCCAATAAAATCACCGCTTCGCAACTTTTTTTCCTATGTTTAAACATAGCAAACTCCTATGTTTAAACATAGATCCGTCCTATGTTTAAACATAGCAAGATCTATGTTTAAACATAGATTATTTAACAAATAACAACATCATAATAATATATTTCCTATTTTATTTATAGTTCTACTATTGACTTTCATTTTTTTGCATAGTATTAGAATACATATAAAAAATAAAAAGAGAGAATAATATGAATAAAAACGATGCTGATCTATTACACTTATTTGAATCATTAACAACCGAGCAAAAGGTTGATATCGCAAGACGCTTGCTACAAAACAAAGAAATAAGATCAACTACAGTTATTTCTTCTGAGGAGGATAAAGCAATCTCATTTTCGCAACCTTATGTATTTGCTTTTACTTCCAACTTTCGAGTTTTTTCTGATCTTGATATTTCTAAGAATGAATTCCGCGTATTAACATACATCTTGGAATATATGGAGTTTGGAAATCTGATTAACCTTTCACAATCATCACTGTGCAAAGCATTGAATATCGCTTCCGGTAATATGTCTAACATTTTCAAAAAACTCAGACAGAAAGGAATACTCGTCGAGCATCATGGTCACCTCTATATCAACTCAAATATTTTTGCTAAAGGGATGAGTCATCAACTGGATAAGAAACGTAAAGAACAGCTAAGCAACGCTCGCAATCTTTGCGCTGAAATAGAGCAGTATCCAGATGAATATACTAAATATTCACAGGAAGAAAGAAGAAAACTGACCTTAGAAACAGAAGTTAAAGAAATCTATACTGACGCATTCGTTTTTAGCAAGAAGAAAAAGAATAATGCAGTTCCTAATGCTAAAAACAGTATCAAGATAGATAAACCCCGCAAGGTATATAAACGAACAAAAGAAAATGAAGCAAATAGACAAGATTTAGTTAATATCACTAACCACTTAAAAGCTGTTTCCTAAATAATAACAAGGAATGAAAATGAAAAAGCTACCCGGTTCACTTGAAATAAAACTTCATGAAAAACTATCAAAAAACGACATTCTGAATGTCTTAGCAGAACATATGACGATGCTTGAGGAAACATTTGGCATTGAAGAGTTCAAACTCTATTCTTTTCTTGAATGTTATATTGATAGTAAAAAACAGTCCTTTTATCATGAAGAACATAATACTGTTGTAAATTCATTTGACTTACAAGGTAATGAGAAACTTGAGAACACAGCAAAAATAATTTCAAAAGATGGTAATAAAAGAATCGTCTCTTTTGATAAAAATATCGATGTAGATAGAATACGTTTAACAGTTGGAAGTATTCAGAAACATAATCCGTATCGATATTGGTCTAACAATATTCAAGTCATTCCATCATCAGTAGTCAGCAACATCATTCAAGATAAAGAAAGCCAATTACAATTAGAAAGAGATAAACTTTACTTCCTCAACCAACTGAGACGTAAACAAGAAGAGGAACAAAGGCGTAAAGAGCGTGAGGAATTTGAGCGTCCATTGAAATCACTCATTACAAAAAAGATCATGGAAAGCGGCCTAACTGATTTAGAGTTCAAAAGAACAATATGTTCAAGCTTTGACTATATAAAGAGCCGTTCTGTAATAGCAAAATACCTAGCCAATAAACCTGATTTATTAGAAAAATATCATGATTCCCGATTAATAAGAATGTCCATCAAAAATGATGAAGGTAAAGTCGGCAAGGTTGAACTTTATGATCTTTCTGGAACACTAATTTTTGAAAGCTATAAAAACAAATAAGAGAGGTATGATATGCAATGTTCATGTGGTAGAGAAATGACAGAGAGGTTTTCTGTTTCTAAGAAATGCAACTTGAGATGGGAATACTCTTTTTGTAAGTCTTGTGGAAGAATCGATGCAGATTATCTTTATAGCTACGATAAAACACAGTTTATTGAACGAGGTTATTCAGCAAGGCTAAATTATAGAGATATGACAAGGAAAATAGATAATTAAATTAAAACCGCGCCCCTGACCATGAAAGAAAGGATAAGACTACTCCACGTCAGGATAATATTTTCAAACGTTTCACAACTCTTGTCATAGATTTCTTCAAAGAAAAATTTGTATGGGCTAGATCAAGCAGAGTTAAGCATGATCCTGTCAGTACAGAACATGATAAACGTATTACTGAAAACTTTGTCTTTGATGAAGTATTAGGTCATCATGTTTCTCGTGCTGAATATGAGAAACAAGCTAAGTTTAACAGTGATACTTACAAACCAACACCTGATGAGATTCGACGTTTCCCAAGCCGTCCTAAGCACGAACGAGTCAATGCAGATAATAACATGGATTTTATACCGACTGTTTCAACAATAAATGATAAAAATCATACTCCTCGTTTAAGGCCACCTACACGCCGTGGCCTAGATAAACTATAGAATAACTTATATTGCTGTTATGCAATTAGTAACACAATTTTGTTTATTCATATTAATAAGATCGCATCTGCATAATCATTTAATAGCCTCTATATATTTTATAAAATCATTTTCCCATCCTTTTATTCTGATTGTTTTAGGGTGAGGCGCTCTAATCGTATGTTCTGGGAGGTCTGGATGGTATAATCTTACGAAATGTTTTTCTGGCAATCCATTTATGTTTTCAAACATTAAATCTTCATATAAAGACGTTAGTCGATAATCATATTTATGATTTGTGAAGAAAACACATATATCAGGAGTAAGAATATTAATTTCCTCCTTTAATATATAATCAAACGATGATATATCTCTAGCTAGCTCGGTATAATCTGGTGATCCGCAATCAACATCAAACCGATTCAGATTTGACCATGCAATTGCATATGGTTCAATACCAAGCGCTCGCTCTACTTTCCTTATGATATTCCAGAATGGACTGCTATAATATGATACGCCAAAATCGAACTCCTCATATGTTTCAAGCTGTTCATTAATATCGGGAGAGTTGCACCATCCATAGGTTTCCTGTCCTATAACCATCAATTTATTATGCTGATGAAAATAATTTTTTAGCTTTAAAAGGAGGGGGCCATGTAAGTTATTATCTGAATATTTCTCACGGTAATTATTTAATGCGTTAATGTTGTTGACATATAGCATATTAAGTTTTTTATTCATATCCTTTCCATTTTTAACTAATATCATAATAACATAAATAGTTATTATGATATTATTCGATTTGTAGACAGTCAACCTCTTTTTATAATAGGGTTATTATTTTTTATTTCATCATGGTTACAATAATCACATTCATTTATACTGCTAAAATAATATGAGCATGTATTTTTAAAACATTCTTCCTGAAAATTCCATCTACTACTTACACACGGCTATGCCCTAATACTGAATCAATTATTTCGTTTTAGCGTATAACTTATATGGTAAATTTAAATTTTCTAGTTTCGTTATAGATTATTTCCTTATGATAATTGATAATGATCACATCTTGAAATGTAGCATGTTATTTACAACCTATGATATTTGATCTTAAACGTATAATAAAACTATATTTTCAGCAGCAGCGCTTAGTGATTATTCCTAACAATCACTAAGCTGAGATATAAATTCAAGAGAGGAAACCAATGCAATAAAAAGTAAAACCGCCTCCTAAAGCATCTATGATTAGTTGTTCTCATCTTCACCAACTGAATAATGAAGAAAAAAATGCTCTCAGGCCAGTTATAGCTAAAAAACAAGTACCGACTTCCGGGAGTTAAAGTCCCGAATCCCGGTACTTAAGTTGATAGCTATTTTTCAAATAAACATGTAAATCATTCTTATATAATCCAGCATTGAAAGCTTCAAAATACCATTGAACGTTATTTTGAAAGAACATTTAAATTTGACACTTTGAACCAATCCCTTAAAATAAAATATATACACAATCCACTAAAAATAAGAGGAGTCAACATGACAGACCATATAAAAAAAGAACCGGAAGATGAAACAATTATTGATAGTGCTAAAATTTACGATGCGCTTAGAAAAAATTATTTTGATAGATGCTTCCTTTCTTCTTACTTAGATGAAAAAATAGATGATAACTTACATCCTTTCAGTGACGAAGCATATAATAAAATGAAGTCCTTGCATGATGAAAGAGATAATCTTAATTTTAAAAACAAAATGAAAGAGATTAAAAGGAATTTATCTACATCACAAAAAAAGAAGTCGAAAAAATAATGAAAAACAAAATAAAATAATTTTTTAAATATCCAGCCATGAAAAACACTTTCTCCGATGAGATAAAGATCATGACTACTTTCTTTATCTGAATATATAGAAGCCTACATTGACTTCTATATCCCATTAAACCTATTAAATATTTTTAACTTCCAATATTCAGAACCTTCCTCTTTCTCTCGAAGATTGGCCTCAAGATTCTTCATGATTAGCGCTTTTACTCCTTGGTTATGTGCTGCCATTACTTTGTTAAAGAGTTCTTTTTTATCTATATCTTCCCGTTTTACTTTTTCTGTTCCATTCACTTTTTTGTAGTAATCGAAATCATCGAATAGATTGTTTATTTGTATTTTAAGTGCCTGTCCCACACACTTTTCATTTTCAATGATCATTACCGCTTCATTATGAAATCCATATGCTATTTCGTATATGAAATCGCAATATAATGATAAGACCGTGCAAATAGCAAAAGACATTGATTCATTTTTTTCGTATAATACCACATCATTCATATCATATTCCTCTTGTAATCGATGTACAGGCCCATTACGGGGCCACATAATCTAAATCAGTGAGTAGATAACAACTCTGCCCATGATTTCTTAATCTATTTTTATTTTGATATTATTTACAAAACTCCCATGAATGCCGGACCAGACGTTCCGCTACCTCTTCAAAGTTTACTTCTTCAAGCTTTCCTTCCAGACATTCACATTGGATAATGATGTAAAAATTTTTACTGATATGCTCAATAACATTGCCGATGAAAACACACATAAAATCCGCATCATATACCAAGTATGAGACATTATCAGAGGCCATATCCTGCATAACCTTCCAACTAGCCTCAAACGAACGCTCTGCAATATTATAAAACGTTTCTGTAGATACACTTTTAATTTCAAAAATTTTACTCATGGTTACGCCTCACTATTAAATGATATTTGTTTTCTTTTTTATTTTTTCGCCCCATGAATGAGGCTAAAAATGATTTATTAAATAACCTTTTTATCTTCGTTTGTGATTAACACGTAATGTTATCAACACCACCTCCTTATCAACCATTTTTACTGAATGCCCTTGTTCAAAGTACTCCCATCTGACTACCTTTTTAAAAGATGCGCTTGCATTTTTGATACAATCCTTATAAATACTATCCATGAATGCATCATCCTCCATTAACATCTCTGCTTCATTAGGCCGTGTTTCCTTCAGCGTATTTATTCTCATTTCATAAAATAACTCAGCAAGGTGCAGGAATACTTTTCTTGATTCTTTTATCAGTTTTTCACTCATTTCATTACCTCTTATTTTATATTACAGTCTGTTTATTTGCGCTGATTTCTATTCTTTTGTAATAAAGAACATAATCATCACCATTAAAGCATTTAATCAAAAACTCATGATAACTACTTAGTATGGTTTTAACCTCTGGAACTGATATGTATTTAATCTTTATCTCTTCAGCACTTTCAAACCATTCCTGTAGCGTGAGATTAATAATATCCATTATGAATATCTCCCTGTAAAATCCATCCTTCATTTTTTTCAGAAATTCATCATCACTTAGATTAAAGTATAAGTAATGTATTAACTCGTTATAGGTATTTACAACATCAGTAGCAAAGTTTGCTGTCTCAGCATTACTTGCGGATATTTTAACGGGTATTTCATTCCAGCCTAAACATTTTTCGTTCATATTCACCTCTCTCATTAATAGTTAGTACGATACGCAGAATAAATAACTCTCAGATTCCTTCTCACCTCATCCAAGAACAGATAATATTTTTTCCCTTTATTATCTTTCATTGATTCAGCAAACTCTTGTTTTGTTCGTTCGATCACTTTTCCAATCACTTCTTCAATATAAAGTCGGTCTTTAAAATGACGCTCATAATCATTTCCCATACAATCAATCATGACCTGAAGATATTTTCTAAAGTTATTTATTGCCATTTCCATAAATACTTCTGTCTCATCATTCGTAACAGTCACCACACAAGGCAGTACGTTTTTACTTTTCATCTTAACCTCTCATTATTTAATAAACTTTTTTAGATATGATTGCGAGAATCAGAAATGATTTTGTAAATCCATTCATCAATCTCACTTTCAATAAATGCTATAGAGCGCAATCCGGTTTTTACTTGCTTAGGAAATTTACCCGCTCTTATTAAGGTATATATCCACGTTTTACCAAACCCTGTTCTTCTTTTTACTTCTGGCAAACGAATCAGTTTCGGATGTTTATCTGTTTTGTTTTGAACCATATTATCTCCTGTTTTTTTTTACGTAATATCTTGGATATTTCGTTTTTTAGTATGTTGTTCGATGGAGATAATTCTAGGATTTTGGCTAGTTCTAAACTAGGGATGTTCACCAACCGTGAGTTTTGCGGAAATTTTTGGAGGGATACTCTTTATAGGGACGTTCGCAGATTGCGAACATCCCTCGTGTTTACTTTTTCTTTTTATCCGTGGTTTTATCGTTAATTGTTATCACTTCAGTGATTTTCCAGTCCTTTAACATATTGTTTTTAATATAAAAATCATTTAAAACCTTGAAGTACTCATCGTTATCAAGATAACTTTTCGCGTAATCATAATCAGTATCTTTGATGTTCTCACTACTTCTGACCCCATTATTACCATGCAGGATGTCAGCTAAAATGGTGAAAGGTATGTTCTTACCTTCGTTGTAGAGCTGTTCCCATGAGATCAAATCCATCAAAGGGATGACTTTGTAATCAAGTATTCTTTCAAAGGTCTTATGACCAAACCTAAATTTTCGTTTCGGGGGTTTAGGCGTTTTCATGTGCTTTTGCCATAGAGCAATCAGTACTTTCAGATGTTCTGCGAGATCGTCACTGCTGGCTTCTTCCAAGTCAATTTCAATCAGCATCTTGTTAGCAGGGTTCATGCCTCCTTGTTTCAGATACTCAGAGATGTAGTCGGAACTCACTGCAACAGGGTCTGTTTGCTCTGAAGTCTCCAGCCGATACATAGCCCGCCCATAGTTGAACAATTGAACTCTGGTCATTGGTCTTACAGCATAGCTATGCGACAGTCTGTGATTGTCTGAAATCCAGTCTGATTTAAGTATCACATCACCACATCGGATTGTGGCATCATGGTATATCGCTTGCATTTGATTATCTTTGCCTGCTGTTTCCCATTGTTGTCTTGTTTTGTAAGCCAACATCCGTCTTTCAAGCTCTGCATAGATTTGTTCTAAGGTGAGGTCTTTAAGGCCATCATATCGGCGTACATCAAACCAAGATAACGCTGCCCTGATTTCTTCCATTTCCTTTTGTGTAGTCATTGTTCTACCGATTGCTTTTGTGTTTCCTAAACGTTAGCCCATTCAACATGATAGAGAAAGTGGAAAAGAGGAGCGGGTTTTCAAAATGGTGTGAGCACAGTAAGTGACCTTGGAGGTCAGTGCTTTCACCTTGACTAAACATGATTTATTTAATAAAAAATAACCAATTGTTTTTCATCATTTATTTTAACAAAAATAACGACAACATCATGTTGATAATGAAAGAAAATTTAGATACGCATAGTCAGATAATTATGACAACAACCAATTGTTTTTAATTGACATTTTTACCACAAGAAAACAATAATGATGGTAAATATGTTGGTAAATAATCGTGCGACTTTCACAACACCACTAATAACAGGAGACATAGATGAAGTTCGAGTCCAGTCAGAGGAGCCAAATT
>OBVD01000521.1_pt1 | contig 26529 bp, 15 predicted proteins | sample 1495031 | NCBI WGS metagenome assembly OBVD01 (sample SAMEA2579967, study PRJEB22360) | human gut metagenome
CATCGGCCTCTGCCGGCGACGAGTTTGGCCTCGCCGCCGATAAGCCCGCCGAGCGATCGCTGCGGATTGGCGATGGGGGCCGTGGTCTCCTCGCGCATGACGTCGAGCACGCGGCGCATGGCGGCGACGGCGTGGGCCTCGCCGGTCAGACGCGCCTCGCGAACGGCCATGACGGCGCCGATGCTGAGCCCCAGTTCCTCGCACGCATCGAGCAGCTGCTCGCCGTCGTCGAAGATCTCCTTTGCCGAGACGCCGGGGGAGAGCGATGAGGCAGAACCGGGGAGCTCGATAAAGGTCGCGTAATCGACATTGTCGAGCTTGCGTAGCATGGGGATAACGGTGTCGTCGGGCGCGCCGTCGGTCTCAAAGACAGAGTAGGCCTGGCCGCCCACTTCGGTGCGGTAGGTGCGGCAGAAGGCGATGTTCACGTGTGCGTAGGCGAGCAGGTTCGTGAGCGCGGCGAGCACGCCGGGGACGTCGTAGTGCGCCACGAAGAGTGTGGAGTACATGCCCGAGATGTCGACGCCGACGCCGTTAATGCGGCTGATGCGCATCTTGCCGCCGCCCAGGCTCTCGCCGCGGACCTGTGCCGTGGCGCCCGTGTCGTCGACCATGTCGATGTCGACGGTGTTGGGGTGGATGGAGGCGTCGTCGCCCTTGATGTCAAAGTGATATTCGAGGCCCTGCTCGTGCGCGAGGTCGAAGGCCTGCTTGATGTTCTCGTCATCGGTGTCGAGGCCCAGGATGCCCGCGACGAGCGCACGATCGGTGCCGTGGCCGCGGTAGGTGTGGGCGAAGGAGTTCCACAGGCCAAAGGTAACCTTGGTGATTCGGCCTTCCAGCAGGCTGGCGGCAACTTGGGCGCAGCGCAGGGCGCCGGCGGTGTGCGATGAGCTGGGGCCGACCATGACGGGGCCCAAGATCTCGAATGCCGAGGTCGTAGCTAGTGTTTGCGGCTTGCCTGCCATGGCTGCTCCTTTTCTATCCCTTCGTCCCGAGGGCGGGGCATAAGGTCGCCTGCTCGGACAGTCCTGCTCGCACGGAGAGCACATTAAGTGCTCTCCGGCTCGTGCGGAACTCGCGATCGACCTTATGCCCCGCCCTCGGGACTAAGGATACATGGTAGAGGCGCGTGTGCTCCAAAATTCATTGGCTGGTGACCTATTCCATGTCCCGCAGTGGCTCATCTTCACCACCTTTAAATAAAAAAGAAGTACCGGTTGGAGCCGGTACTTCTTTTGGTGCGTTGTTTCTTGGCTGTAGCTTTTGCCGTTAGCTTACAGGCCGCAGGCTGCTTTGAGTTCTTCGACTCGGTCGGTTTTCTCCCAGGTGAAGTCGGCGTCTTCTCGGCCAAAGTGACCGTAGGCTGCCGTCTTTTCGTAGATGGGGCGACGTAGGTCTAGGTCGCGGATGATTGCGCCCGGGCGCAGGTCGAAGGTCTTCTCTACGGCCTCGACGATCTTGTCCTCGGCAACATGCGCGGTACCGAAGGTGTCGACCATGATTGAGAGGGGCTTGGAAACGCCGATGGCGTAGGCAAGTTCGACTTCGCAGCGGTCGGCCAGACCGGCGGCGACTACGTTCTTGGCGACCCAGCGCGCGGCATACGCGGCGGAGCGGTCAACCTTGGTGCAGTCCTTGCCGCTAAAGGCACCGCCGCCGTGACGGCCGTAGCCGCCGTAGGTGTCGACGATGATCTTGCGGCCGGTGAGGCCCGTGTCGCCCATGGGGCCGCCCACGACAAAGCGACCGGTGGGGTTCACGTAGATGTCCGCGTTGTCCCACGGCATGTTCTCGGCGGCCATGACCGGGGTGATGACGTGCTCGATGAGGTCGTCCTTGATCTTGCCCATGTCCTCGATCTCGGCAGCGTGCTGCGTGGAGATGACGATGGTCGTGACCTCGACGGGCTTGCCGTCCTTGTAGCGCACGGTGACCTGGGTCTTGCCGTCGGGGCGCAGGTAGGGCAGGGTACCGTCGTGGCGCACGGCGGCCAGGCGCTCGGCCAGGCGGCTCGCCAGGTAGTGCGGCATGGGCATGAGGGTCTTGGTCTCGTTGGAGGCATAGCCAAACATCATGCCCTGGTCGCCGGCGCCGATCAGGTCGATCGGGTCGGTGGTGGCGCCGGTCTGGGTCTCGAAGGACTCGTCGACGCCCTGGGCGATATCGGGGGACTGCTCGTGGATGAGGCTCATAACGCCACAGGTATCGCAGTCAAAACCAAACTTGGCGCGGTTGTAGCCAATGCGGCGGATGACGCCGCGGGCAATCTCCTGCACGTCGACGTAGGCCTGGGTGCGGATCTCGCCGGCGACGATGACGGTGCCGGTGGTCACGAGGGTCTCGCAGGCGCAGCGGACGTTTTCCACGTTGGCAGGCACGCCGTTGGGCGCAATATAGCCCTGCTCCTGCAGCTCTATTTCTTTGGCGAGGATTGCGTCGAGGACGGCGTCGCTGATCTGGTCGGCGATCTTATCGGGATGACCTTCGGTCACCGACTCCGACGTAAACACAAAGGACCCGTGTTGGGGTGGGATGGAACGAAGTTCTTCTGACATGATTGTCCTTTCAAAAACGCGTCCCGGCGACCGTTACCATTCCGCCGGGCTCTGTATGCAAGGGGACATCATAGCGCGTAAATCCAACATTCACACCCTTTCCGCACCTAGTCATTTAAGCCTGTCCCCAATGAGTGGGTCGATGCCCTTTGTGCGGAGGTGGGCATTGTTGCTTTATACTGATGCGGTTAGACATCCATCCTGCAATCGAGGAGATTTCCATGGCATCAGACGTTCGCGTCCGCTTTGCACCCTCACCGACGGGCAAGCTGCACATCGGCGGCGCCCGCACCGCTATCTATAACTGGGCTTTTGCCCGCGCAAACGGCGGCACGTTCATCCTGCGCATCGACGACACCGACCCCACCCGTTCCACCGACGAGAACACGCAGATCATCCTGCGCGCCATGCGTTGGCTGGGTCTTGACTGGGACGAAGGTCCCGAGGTGGGCGGCGACTTTGGCCCCTATGCTCAGACCGAGCGCCTGGATCTGTACAAACAGGCCGCCCAGCAGCTTTGGGATGAGGGCAAGGCCTATCCCTGCTTCTGCACCAAGGAGCAGCTCGAGGCCGATCGCAAGGCCGCGCAGGAGCGCAAGGACCCCTTCCAGGGCTATCAGCGCCGTTGCCGCGATTTGGATCCCGAGGAGGCCCGTCGCCGCATCGAGGCCGGCGAGCCCTACGTCCTGCGCATCAAGGTGCCCGAGGACCGCGGCGACGTCGTCATCCACGACGCCGTCCATGGCGAGGTGACCTTCGATGCCAAGGAGCTCGACGACTTTGTCATCTTCCGCTCTGACGGCACGCCCACGTACAACTTTGCGACCGTCGTCGATGACGCCATGATGAAGATCACCCACGTCATCCGCGGCGACGACCACCTTTCCAACACCCCGCGTCAGGTCATGGTCTACGAGGCCCTCGGCGCGCCCGTGCCCACGTTCGCCCATATTTCCATGATTCTGGGCGCTGACGGCAAGAAGCTCTCCAAGCGCCATGGCGCCACCTCGGTGGAGGAGTACCGCGACGCGGGTTACCTGCCCGACGCGTTCGTCAACTACCTGGCGCTGCTTGGCTGGTCGCTCGACGGCGAGACCACGATCATCCCGCGCGATGTCCTGGCCAGCAAGTTCTCGCTTGACCGCATTTCCAAGAACCCGGCGACCTTCGATCCCAAAAAGCTCGACTGGGTCAATGCCGAGTACATCAACGGCATGTCCGACGCTCAGTTTGCCGACGAGATCATGGTCCCCGAGCTGCACGAGGCGGGCCTCATCGAGGGTAACGTCGAGTACGGCGAGGACTGGATCGACGCGCTTGCCGCCATCGTCAAGCCGCGCACCAAGATGCCGGCCGACGCCGTGACCGTCGCCGCCCCCATCTTTGCCACGGCCGAGACGCTCGAGTATGACGAGAAGTCCGTCAACAAGGGCCTGGCCAAGGAGGGCATGGGTGCCATTCTGGATGCCGCCAAGACCGCGCTCGAGGGTGTTACCGAGTGGACCGCCGAGGCCATCGACGCTGCGCTTGAGCCGCTGCCCGAGCAGATGGACCTCAAGAAGCGCGTGGTATTCCAGGCCGTGCGCGTCGCCGTCTGCGGCAACATGGTGAGCCCCCCGCTGGGCGAGACCATGGCGCTCGTCGGCCGCGACGACTGCCTGGCGCGTATCGACCGCGCCCGCACGATGGCGCTGTAACCGTCGCGTAAACGCATGTATCCGAGCCCCGCTCACCACGAGTGGGGCTCTTGTTTCTAAAGACGCATGGGATAGGAGGTGCTGAGGCCATGGCCGAGCAACTTTCGCTGTTTGGTTCACCGGAACCGGAGGAGACTCCGTCCGTGCCGGCATCCGCTGCTGCCCCGGCCAAGCCCGAGCCTGCACCTGAGCCCATCGCCGCCTACGCGAGCGTGGTTCTCGACATCCCCACCCGTGCGCTGTCCGAACCGTTTGCTTACGGTATCCCCGAGTCCCTTGCCAACGAGGCCCAGGTCGGATCGACGGTCCTGGTCCACTTTGGCAACCGTGCGGCTGCGGGCTATATCGTCGACATTGTGTCTGAGCTGGGCGACCTGCAAGGTAACAACTCCCTCGACCCCGCGCGCATAAAGCCCATCGAGGCCATCCTCAGCAAACCGCTCTTTGGCGCCGAGGCCGCCCACATTGCGCGTTGGATGAGCCGCGAGTACGTTGCGACGCTTTCCGAATGCCTGCGCCTGTTTTTGCCTCCGGGCGGTAGCCCGCGCGTGGTCAAGGGCGATGACGGCGCATGGTCGGTTGAGCGCCCCGCCGTCAAGCCTATTCAAAACCGCTGGGTCATGCTCACGCCCGAGGGCTTTGACTATACGCCGCCCAAGACCGCCGTTCGCCAGCGCCAGCTCATCGAGGCGCTCCAGTGCGGGCCGGTCACGACGCGCGATCTCAACCTGCTCTACAACAGTATGTCGGCGACCATCAAGGCGCTTGAAAAACGCGGCGTCGTGGTGGTGGAGGAGCGCCGCGCCTGGCGTGGCTGCAGCGAGCAGACCACGCTGTCTTCGGCAAGCGGCAAGGCTCCGGTCGCGCTCACGAACGGCCAGCAGCAGGCGCTCGCGCAGATTGAGCGCGCTCGCCTGGATGCGCACGGTGACGTGGTGCTTGTGGACGGTGTTACGGGCTCCGGCAAAACCGAGGTCTACCTCTCAGCTATCGAGCGCGTGCTCGCGGCCAGTCGCTCGGCCTGCGTTCTCGTGCCCGAGATCTCGCTGACGGCCCAGACCGTCGGCCGCTTCCGCTCGCGCTTTGGCGAGACGGTCGCCGTGTTCCATTCGCGCCTTTCGGCTGGCGAGCGCCTGGACCAGTGGGACATGGTCGCCAGCGGTGCCGCCCGCGTTGTCGTCGGCGCGCGTTCGGCGCTCTTTTGCCCGCTCAGTGATCTGGGCCTCATCATCATCGACGAGGAGCACGAGACCAGCTATAAGCAGGGCTCCAGTCCGCGCTACCATGCGCGCGAGGTGGCGGCCGAGATGGCGCGCCGCTATCGCTGCCCGCTCGTGTTGGGCTCGGCCACGCCTTCTGCCGAGGCCCTCGACCGCTGCCGCCGCGGCACGTATAACGGCGCCACCTGGACGCGTGTCGAGATGCCCGAGCGCCCGGGACACGCCGTGTTGCCCACGGTACGTATTGCCGACCTGCGCCGTGAGTTCTCGCACGGTAGCCGATCAATGTTCTCAAAACCGCTGATGGAAGGCTTGGAACGCGTTGTCGAGCGGCGCGAAAAAGCCGTGCTGCTGCACAACCGCCGCGGTTTTGCGCCGTTTTTGATGTGCCGCGAGTGCGGCTGCGTCCCCACCTGCAACCACTGCTCTACGGCGCTTACGTACCACGAGCGCACCCATACGCTGCAGTGCCACACCTGTGGTTCGTCCTGGCGCGTGCAGCCGTATCCCGCGCCCACGAGTCGTTGCCCCAAGTGCGGCAGCCGTTACCTGGCAAAAATGGGCCTGGGCACGCAGCAGATCGAGGACGCGCTGCACCAGATGCTGCCCGAGGATGTCGCCATCATTCGCATGGACGCCGATTCCACGCGCGGCAAGGACGCACACAAAAAGCTTCTCGAGCAGTTCGATGCCGCCGATTGCGCGGTGCTGCTGGGTACCCAGATGATCGCAAAAGGTCTCGATTTTCCCGAGGTCACGCTCGTGGGCGTTGTCAATGCCGACTTTGCGCTGAAGCTGCCCGATTTTAGAGCAGGGGAGCGCGCCTACGATCTGCTGGAACAGGTCGCGGGCCGCGCCGGCCGCGGCGATCGCCCCGGCGAGGTTATCATCCAGACCTACCTGCCCGAGGACCCGGTCATTCGCGCCGTCGCTGAGCACGACCGCTCGATTTTTACCGACTACGACCTGGACCAGCGCCGCGACGCCCTGTATCCGCCGTTCGTTCGCCTGGTCAACATTTTGGTGTGGTCGGCGAATCGTGCTAATGCGCAGGACTATATCGGGCGCATCGCAAGGCTGCTCAAGCGTCGTTGGCATGCCGCCGCTCCCGACTTTTTGCGGGCCGGCAGCGCGGTTCCACAGGTGCTGGGCCCGGCTTCATGTGTAATCGAGAGAGCTAAGGACCGTTATCGCTTCCACCTGCTTGTGAAGTCGCCCGTAGGGTACCATGTCTCTGATGATATCGACGCCTGCCTCAAAGAGGCGGGCACCGTGCGCGGCGTGAGCGTGAGCGTTGACGTCGACGCCTATGATTTGATGTAACAACCCGAAAGGATGGCCATGGAAGCCAACGGAATCGTACTGTCGCCCGACCCTCGTCTGCGTCAGGAGTGCGCCGTCATCGAGGAGATCACCCCGGCGATCGAGGCGCTTGCCGAGAAGATGAAGAAGATGATGTTCGACAACGGCGGTTGCGGCCTGGCTGCCCCGCAGATCGGCGAGCTCATTCAGCTCGTCACCATCGACTGCGACTACAGCGACAAGAACGACTACGATCCGTACGTGCTCATTAACCCCGTCATTGTTGAGCAGAGCGACCATCTGGTGCCGTTTAGCGAGGGCTGCCTGTCTATCCCCGGCATTAGCTGCGAGATCGAGCGCCCCGACCATGTCGTCGTCGAGGCGTACGACCTGGATGCCAACCTGATTCGCTACGAGGCCACGGGCGATCTGTTCTGCGTGTGCCTGCAGCATGAGATCGATCACCTGCACGGCAACACCATGTTTGAGCGACTGAAGCCCATGCAGAGGATCAAGGCAGTCAAGGAGTACCAGGACGCCCTGGCCCGCGGCGCTCGACCGGGCGAGACGGAGTAGGTCCAACCGTCCCCTTCCGCCGCAGGGCTTAGGTTTTGCTCCATGCTCAAACAGTCCTGCTCGCACGAAGAGCACATTAAGTGCTCTTCGGCTCGTGCGGAACTGCGCGTGGAGCAATAACCTAAGCCCTGCGGCGGAAGGGGACTGCATTTTCGTGCTCCTTTTCGTCCGGGTGCCGTCGGGCCAGGGATGGGCGTCTTCGCTGATAGGTGCTTTGTTGGGAGGGCTGCTTTTATGCGGCTCTTTCTTTGGTTTTGGGTATATTTGTTCTTGTTGAATTGTTATTGCGGATGGGCTGGTGACTTGGCTTTCCGCTGTTATTTGTAGCCGTCTCGGCTTTTGTTGATGGGAGACGTCCTTTATGCGTATTGTGTTTATGGGTACGCCCGATTTTGCTGTACCTTCGTTGACTTCGCTCGTCGAGGCTGGGAATGAGATTACGCTTGTTGTTACTCGTCCCGATGCTGTTCGCGGGCGTGGTAAGAAGCTCGAGCCTTCTCCTGTTAAGGCCAAGGCGCTCGAACTTGGTTTGCCGGTTGTTGAGGCTAATCGTATGACGCCTGAGGTTGTGGAGGCGCTCCAGGCTGCACAGGCTGATATTTTCTGCGTGGCTGCGTATGGCTGCATTTTGCCCGATGACGTTCTGCATATGGCACCGCTCGGCATTGTGAATGTTCATGCGTCCTTGCTGCCTCGTTGGCGTGGCGCCGCTCCTATTCAGCGTGCCATTCTCGCTGGTGACGAGGTTGCTGGCGTTTCCATTATGCGCATCGGGCATGGCGTGGATACGGGCGCTTATTGTGCCCAGGCGTCTACGTCGGTTGCCGGCAAGCATGCTGAGGCGCTGACTATGGAGCTTGGTGAGCTTGGCGGCAAGCTGCTTGCCGATACGCTTCCTTCGCTTGCCGATGGCACCGCCGTGTGGACTGAACAGGATGAGTCGCTTGTTACCCACGCAGCCAAGATTTCTAAGCAGGAGATGCGTCTGGATCCTCAGATGGCGGTGCTTGATTGCGTGCGTCATGTGCTTGCCTCGTCCGATACCGCGCCTGCCCGTTGTGTGACTGCCGGCAAGTCAGTTCGCGTGCTCGATGCTGAGCCGGTTGATGTGTCGCTTGGCGAAGGTGCTGTTGCCGTCAAGGGCAAGCGTGTATACCTGGGACTTTCCGATGGTGCAGTTGAGCTGCTCGAGGTTAAGCCCGATGGCAAGCGCGCTATGGCTGCTTCTGCCTGGGCTGCCGGCCTGCAGGGTGCCGATCTTACGTGGGGTGTTTTGTCATGAGCAAGTTGTCTCCCGCGCGCAAACTTGCGCTCGATGTGTTGATGGAGGCCGACCGTCGCGGCATGTATGCGCGCGACGTGTTGTCTTCCCGTGCTTCCGCCAAGGCCATTGACCAACGCGATTCTGCGTTTGCCGCTCGTTTGGCACTTGGAGTTGCAGCCACCCAGGGCATTTTGGACGAACTGCTCGATCAGTTCCTCGATAAGCCCAAAAAGGTCGCGCCGCGCGTTCGCATGGCGCTTCGCATCTCGGCCTTCGAGATGCTTTATCTGCATACCCCGGGTCGCGTTGCGGTGAGTCAGGGCGTTGAGCTGGTCCGTAGCGGTGCTAAGTCTGCCGCCGGTCTGGCGAACGCCGTGCTGCACAAGGTTGCGGACAACGTTCAGGACTTTGCCGCTGCGGCGGATGCCAATGAGTCCGAGCGTCGTTTGGTTCGCCTTTCGCGTTTGATGGGTCTTCCTCGCTGGCTGTGCGCCCGCATTATGGCTTCGTCCGATACGCCCGAAGGCGCGCTCAACTTTGCCGGTAATCTGGCGCCCGCGCCGCTCGCTCTGCACGAGAATGCCTTTGCAACTAAGCCTGATCCGTATATTTCGCAGCTTGTGGCGCCCGTGTTCCCGGGCTGTCATGCGCCGGTCGATGCGCAGGCCACGGTTGCGTCGGGCGTGTTTGAACGCGCGGCTGCCGTGGCCTCGGACCTTAACGCTCAGCTCATCGCTACTGCGGCGACCCGTCCCGGGCGCTGCCTAGAGATTGGTGCCGGTCGTGGTACCAAGACGTATGTGATGATGTGCCAGGCTAAGCGTGCCGGCTACGACCGTCAGCACACTGCACTCGATTTGCACGATCGCAAGTGTGACCAGAATCTCGCGCGCCTGCATAAGGCGGGTATTACGGGTGTTCGTACTGTCTCGGGTGATGCCTGTGAGCTCGATGCGGTTCTCACGTCGTTCGATGCCATGCTTGGTAAACCTGTCCTGTTCGATACAGTGTTTATCGATGCCCCATGCTCTGGCACCGGCACCATGCGCCGTCATCCCGAGATTCCGTGGCGTCTGACCGAGAACGACGTTACGACTGAGCTGCCCCACCTGCAGCTGACGATGCTCAAAGAGGCAGCCGCGCGCGTGGCTGCCGGCGGTGAGCTTATCTATGCCACCTGTTCGGTTTTTGATGAGGAGAACGCGCAGGTCGTGGATGCGTTTTTGGCTTCGCCCGAGGGCGCAGGCTTTAGACTGGTACCCCTCTCCGAGGCGCAAATCCTGCAGCTTCCCGAGTTCGCCCAGGCCAAGAAGCTCGTCTCCGTACGCCAAAACGACCGTGGACTTTTCCAGAGCGTCCCCGTAAACGCCGACTCCTACGACGGCCACTTCTGCGCCAGGTTGATTCGCAAGCAGTAAAGAAGTTGCGGTGAAATAGGGATTGAAAAGCGGCTTCTACCCGCCAAACAGTCCTTATTTCACCGCAACTCAGGCGGTCATGCGAGCGGAGATCGCAATAGCGGTATTGAGTGGTAAAAATAGCTCTGTCTCAAACTTGCTGCTATCAAAAGTAGGGCGGATTACGGGGCCAGATTGGTGATGTCCGGCCATAGCAAAAATGGCCTAAATAAAACCGCAGGTAGATGGCTTGTTGAAATTTGCAAATGACCGGAATGGATAGAGGTTGTCAATTCAGCCCCGTAATCCGGCAGAGTTTTGAAATGTTACATACATAGCATCAGCCCGAAATCATATCTATAGAAAAGTTGCGGTGGAATAGTTCCTGTTTGGCCGTTGGATGGGCCGATTCAGGAACTATTTCACCGCAACTCATAAGGAAACCTGGGTAGCTAAAGAAACGGCCCCGCGATCGGTGTCGGTCGCGGGGCTGATTGGTTTCTAGTGGTTATGCGGGCAATTGGCGCAACAACCGCTGGTGGCGCTGGTGCTGGAGCCGCCACTGCGCTGGTCGGTGTTGTAGAAACCGCTGCCGTCGAACTTAATGCCGCTGGCCGAGAACGTCTTGGACGCCGGGGCGCCGCAGCTGGGGCATACGACCTCAGGCGTCTCGGACATGGGGTGCTCAACCTCAAACACATTGCCACAGCTCGTGCACTTGTAATCGTAGCGCGCCATAATACTTCCTTTTCAGCACAAAGCGGGCAGATCGCTCTGCCCGCAAAAATTCAAACAGCTGTAACTGTACCCTATATCGAGGGTTTTATCACGCTTCGCCCCAGAATCTATGGGTGCTGCGCAGGAGCTTCGCAGTTTTGCCCTCGGCGGCCGCAACGTCGGCCTCGTCAGCCTGCCAGGTCCAGTTGCCCGTGGCCACGCCCGGCACATTCATGCGCGCATCATCGCCCAGCCCCAGCACGTCCTGCAGCGGCATCATCACGAGCGGAGCATCGCTTGCCAGGGCATTGCCCATGAGCTCGCTTGCCAGTTCAATACCGCTCGGTTCGTCGCCCCCCGCAAAGGAGCGCGTACACCAGCCGGCAAGCGTCGAGGTGTCGTGCGTCGAGGTATACAGGATCTTGCCCGGTGTGGGGTGAATTCCGCAGCGAACGTCGTAGTCGCTAAACTCCAGTACGTCCATGCCGGGGAAGCCGCAGGTCGAAGCCATCGCGCGAACACCGGGCGTCAGATAGCCCAGATCCTCGGCAATAAAGTTGAGCGGACCCAGCTCGTCGTAGGCGGTCTGGAACAGGTCCTTGCCCGGGCCAGCCAGCCAGCGGCCATCGGCACAGGCCTTACCGGCAGGGATGCTAAAGTAGCTGTGGAAGCCCAGGAAGTGGTCCAGGCGCACGCGGTCGTAGAGTGAAAACGCACGACGCAGGCGATCCATCCACCAGCTATAGCCGTTCTCCTTCATGTGATCCCAGCGGAAGGTGGGGTTTCCCCACACCTGGCCCTCGGGCGCAAAGTTGTCGGGCGGCGCACCGGAGATCTCGATTGCCTTGCCAGTGTCGGATAGCCAGAAGTTATCGGGCTCGCTCCACGCGTCGGCCGAATCGTCCGAGACATACATGGGGATATCGCCGATGACCTCGATGCCCTTTTTGTGTGCATAGTTCATGAGCTCGCACCAGGCCAGGTCAAAGCGATACTGCATGTACGCCTGCAGCTCGGCCTCGTCGTGGAAGCGCTTGTCGTCGATCAGGCGCTCGTTGTAGCGCGCGACATCTGCCGGCCAGTCGTGGCGCGACAGTCCCTCAAAGTGCTTCTTTACCGCCATGTAGACGCAGTACTTCTCGAGCCAGTCGGCGTTGCGATGTTTAAACGCCGTGTACAGCGGGTCGGCATCCTCGCCGCCGCGGGCCTTCCAAGTGACGAAGTCGGCAGCCAGCTCCTCATGGCTCTCGGGCAGCAGGTCGATATTGCCTGCAAAGGCCGAAGGACCAGCGTAGGGGGAGCGGAAGAAGTCCGTGGGATTGACGGGCAGGACCTGCCAGTAGCGCATGCCCATGGCGGCCAGATGGTCGATAAAGCGACGCGTGGGCGCACCGATTGTGCCGGGCTTGCCGTCATCGGTCGGCACCGAGGTGATGTGGCACACGACGCCCGCGCCGTGATCGAGCGGCTCCTGCAGGCGCTTCTCGGCATGGTGATAGATGATCGAAGAGCCCAACGGGTACAGGTCGAGCGTAACCGTGCCGTTATGGATTTCGCACTCGTGGCCGCTGATCACGTCACTTGCACATTCGCCGAGCGCCGGGATCGTCACGCAGTGCGAATTGCGCAGACTGCGGTTGATGATGACCGTCGCGGCTTCGCCGTCTTTGCCCGTGCGGGTGTATGCCAAGACGTCGTCGTTGAGCGCAAAGGCCTTGATTTCGTCATCGACCATAAAAGGCAGCGCGCGACGCACGGCAGACGCGTTCTTAACGATAGCCAGCGTATCGAAGTCGTGCAGGTCTTCCTTCAAAGGCAGGGTGCGGCGGTTGCCCGGATCGGTGAGGCCCTCCAGGCCGTACTCATCGCCATAATAGATCGAGGGCACGCCCGGGAAGGTCATCTGCATGAGCGTCGCCAACCAAAAGCGGCTCTTGGCCAAGCCCATGGAGTTCTCGTCCAGACGCCACTTGCTGCGCTCGCTCTCGGGCAGCTGCGACTCGTCGGGGCCACCGCCGAGAACCGAGATGATGCGCGGACGGTCGTGGCTCGAAAGCAGATTGAGCGCGCAGGCAAGTGCCTCGCGCGGGTAGTTCTCGCGCAGGGTCTCGATGTCCTCGGCAGCCTGATAGGCGTTCTTGTAGCCCATCAAAAAGCCGATGACCATGTCGCGGAAGGGGTAGTCCATGGCAGAGTCGAGCTCAGAACCCTGCAGATAGCGGCGTAGATGGCCATAGCTGATCTTGTTGGAGGCGTCTTCCCAGACTTCGCCGAGCAGCAGCGCGTCGGGCTTTTCGGCGAGCACGGCCTTTTTGATCTCGGCCAGGAAGTCGTCGGAAAGCTCGTCGGCCACGTCCAGACGCCAGCCATGGGCACCGGCGCGCAGCCATTTGCGAATCACGCCGTCCTTGCCCAGGAGCTTCTCGCGCACCAGCTCGGAATTCTCGTTGATGGCGGGCATGTTGCCCACGCCCCACCAGCAGTCATATGAGCCGTCCTCGTGGAAATTAAACGCATCGCGCCACGGCGAGTCTTCGCTCTGCCATGCACCGACACCGGGATAGTTGCCGTAGCGGTTAAAGTAGATCGAGTCGTCGCCCGTATGGTTGAAGACGCCATCCAGGATGATGGAAATGCCGAGCTTCTCGGCCGCTTGACACAGCTCGGTAAAGTCCTGCTCGGTGCCCAGGATCGGGTCGATCTTGGTGTAATCGGCCGTGTCGTAGCGGTGGTTGCTCGCGGCCTCAAAGATGGGGTTGAGGTAGATGGCTGTAAATCCCAGCTCGGCAATTCGAGGTAGGTCTTCTTGGATACCCTTGAGCGAACCGCCGTAAAAGTCCCAGGTCTTGATGGAGCCGTCTTCGGCACGCTCGTACACGGGCGGCTCGTTCCAGTCCTCGACCATGCGGCGCTGGATTCCGTTGCGCGGTTTTTCGACTTCGGCCTGCGTGCGCTCGCGCCAGTTTTCGTCGCGGGCGTAGCGATCGGGGAAGATCTGGTAGACCATACCGCGCTCGTACCAGGTGGGACGGTTCTCGCGGTGCTTGTAGACGGTAATCTGGAACGACGGGACCTCGGCGTAGTTGTAAGTTACGCCCTCGCCACCGGTGCGACCCTGTGGTGCGCCTAAGCGGACCTCGGGCTGGCCCTCGATGTTGCAGATAAAGCTGTACCAGATAAGACAGGGCTCGGTGCACTCAAGCTCTGCAGTAAATATGCCGTCGCCCTCGTGCGTCATGGGATACAGAGACTCGCCGATTTCATCGACCCAGGTACGCAGGGTAAGCGTTGCCTGGTTGGGGTCGGCATCCTCCAAAATCACCGAGAGCGAAACGGAAGTTCCAGTGGTCACAGCGCCAAACGGAGTACGAAACTGCGGCAGACGACTGTTGTGAATCAATCTCATAATACGGTCCAGTTCAATAGAATCACGGCCTGCGGGCCATGGGCTTTACGCACAGGATAAAAGTATATCTGTTGTACACAGGCTGTATAAACAACATCCGTTTACCATCGGCGAACGGTTGTCCTAGAAAATCGTTTTACCATCCAAATTATCGCGATATTTAAAAACGTCTATACCGATACTATTTGTAGCCAAACAAAAGTACCCCGGTTTACTACGACGAATTGAATGATCTCAACCACGGTCATTTTCGTGATATTAAAACCGCAGGTAGAGGCGTTGCCAATTTCGTAGATTACCCGCCGTGGTCGGCCGGAGCCATCTTGTCGTAGTAAACCGGGCTTCTTTTTACTAGAGAAGTTCAACCAAGAAGAGGGCGCCTGGTTGGGGCGCCCTCTTTTGCGTTGAGGATTAAGTTTTAATCGTCCGGATTAGTGGCGCTTGCGGGTGGCCGTTGCCTTACGGACGGAGGTCTTCTTGGTCGGAGCCTTTTCCTCAGTCTTAGCGGCGGGGGAGACCGGGGCCTCCTTGGCGGGCTCGGTCTTTGCCGTAGCCTTCGGAGCGGTCTTGACCTCAGCAGCCTTCGGTGCCGGCTCGGCCTTTACTGCGGGCTTGTCCTCGGCCTTAGCCTCTGCCTTGGGAGCAGCAGCCTTGGTCGTGGCCTTTTTGGCCGTCGTGGTAGTGCGCTTGCGCGTGGTAGTCTTGGCAGCCGGCTTTGCCTCGACAGCTGCCTCGGCCTTGGACTCGGAGGGCGTCTCCTCGACTTTGCCGGCCGGCTTTGCGACTGCCTTCGGGGTCGTCTTCGCGGCGGCCTTCGTCGTAGTAGCCTTCGTGGTCGTCGACTTCGTTGCCGTGGTCTTCTTGGCTGCCGTTGCCTTCTTGGTGGTCGCGGCCGTCTTCTTGGCAGCGGTCTTGACCGGAGCCTTTGCCGCAGGCTTAGCCTCGGCGGTGGCGGTCTCGGCCTTTACCTCGGGAGCGATCTCGGCCTCGGCGGCCTTCTTGGCAGCGGCGGTCGTGCGCTTGCGCGTGGTCGTTGCCTTGGCGGTAGTTGCCTTGGCAGCGGTGGTCTTGCTCGCAGCGGCCTTCGTGGTCGTAGCCTTCTTAGCCGTTGCCTTGCGGGCCGTCGTCTTCTTGGCGGCAGGTTTCGCTGCGGGCTTAACTTCGGCATCGACGGCCGGCTTCTCCTCGGCCTTGGGCTCGTCAGCAGCAGCGGGCTCCTTAACGGGCGCAACAGTCTCGGCCTCAGCTTCAACCGGCTCCTCGACAGCCGCAGCAGCCTCCACAGCCGCAGGCCTCTCAATCTCCGGGTGCATAAAGAAGTACAGGTCCAGATACTTGTCGGCCGAGCGCGTCCAGCTAAAGTCCTGGCTCATGGCCTGCGTGACCAGTTGATTCCAGGCATCGCGGTTGTCCCAGAACAGGCGTGCCGCGCGGAACACCGCGTCGCCCATCTCGTCGCCGTTAAAGTTGGTAAACGAGAAGCCCGTGCCCTCGCCGGTAAACTCGTTGTACGGCTGCACGGTGTCCTTCAGGCCACCGGTCTCGCGCACGATGGGCAGGGTGCCGTAGCGCATGGCGATGATCTGCGACAGGCCGCAGGGCTCAAACTTCGAAGGCATCAGGAACATGTCGGCGGCGGCATACATGCGCTGCGACAGCGCCGGATCAAACTCGATGCGCGCTGTCATGGTGCCGGGGTACTTGTCCTGGAAGTAGCGCAGGCCGTCCTCGTAGTCGCGGTCGCCGGTACCCAGCACGGCCACCTGCACGCCGCCGGACAGGATGCGGTCGAGCGCGTACATGACCAGGTCCATGCCTTTCTGGCGCGTCAGGCGCGTGACCATCACCATGAGCGGACGGTCGTCGCGAACCTCGAGACCCAGCTCCTCCTGCAGCTTGGCCTTGCACACGGCCTTGCCGGAACGGTCGTCAACCGTGTAGTTAGCGGCAATGCGCTTGTCGGTCGCCGGGTCAAAGCCCGCAACGTCAATGCCGTTGAGGATGCCCTGCAGTGCGTAGGAGCGCTCGCGCAGCACGCCATCCAGGCCCTCGCCAAACTCGGGCGTCTGGATCTCGCCTGCATAGGTGGGGCTCACCGTGGTGATGGCATCGGCATAGTGCAGCGCGCCCAGCATGTAGTTGATGCTGCAGGCGTCGCAGCGCAGCTGCGTGGCGGCCGCGGGAATATGCGCCACACCCAGGATGTCCTCCATCACGGTGTCGCTAAACTGGCCCTGGAACGCCACATTGTGGATCGAGAACACGGTCTTGACGCGGTCGTACAGCGGCAGGCCCTGGTAGAACTCGCGCAAGAACACGGGCGCCAGTGCCGTCTGCCAGTCGTTGCAGTGCAGGATGTCACATTCAAAGCCCACGGGCAGGTGCTGCAGGCTCTCGGTGATGGCCTTGGAGAAAAACGCGAAGCGCTCGCCGTCGTCAAAGAAGCCGTACGGATAGTCGCGCGCAAAGTAGCGCTCGTTGTCCACGAACATATAGGTGACGCCGTCGTGCTCGAGCTTCTCCAGCCCGCAGTACTCGTTGCGCCAGCCCAGGCTCACGTAAAAGTCGGCAAAGTGCTCCATCTGCGCTTTGTACTCGTCCTTGATGGTGGCGTACTTGGGCACCATCACGATGACTTCGGCGCCGGCGCGCACAAGCGCCGCAGGCAGCGAGCCCGCCACGTCACCCAGGCCACCGGTCTTAACAAACGGTGCGCACTCGGCCGAGGCAAACACGATCTGCATCTTTTTGCTGGAATCAGCCATATTGTCTCCCATGTTGCAATTCGAGAATAGCCGCCTGGCGCTAACCGGGCGGCTATTCTACATGTTACGAGCGATGTTGCGGTGCCAACGTTAACGTACGATGGTGGTATCGGAAGTTAACGGAGCCTTGCCCAGCACCAGGATGTTCTCGGGCGTGCCGCGAAGCTCGGTGTTGGTGGGAACCACATTGTTCTTGTCCAGGATGGCGTTCTCAACACGGGCGCCGCTCTTGATGATGCAGCTCTGGTTGATGATCGAGTTGGTCACCGAAGCGCCCTCCTCGACCACGACGCCGCGCGACAGGATCGAGTTGCGCACGGTGCCCTTGATAATGCAGCCGGCCGAGATAATCGAGTTGCAGGCGTGGCTGCCGGTCGCATAGCGCGAAGGCGGCACGTCGTGAGCCTTGGTCAGGATCGGGCGCTCGGGGTCAAAGAGCTGGTCGGCTACGGTCTGGTCGAGCAGGTCCATGCTGCGGCGATACAGCGACTTCTCGCTAAACACGCCCACGACCTCGCCCTTGTACTCGTAGCTGCACACGTCGATGTTGCCAAAGTCGCCCTGGAGCGCCTCGAGCAGGTCCAGATAGTCGGCGGCCTGGTAGTGGTCGATGATCTCGAGCAGCGTCTCGCGGTTGACGATGCAGCAGTCCATAGAGGCGTTGTCGCCGTACACGACGCCGGCGCTCACGCCCGTCAGGCGGCCGTTCTCGTTAATCTCGAGCTTGGTCTCGTCATCGACGTTGCGCGTAGCCTTGCAGTACACCACGGTCATCTGGGCACCGGAGTTCTCGTGCGCGTCGATGATGGTGTTGAGGTCCATGTTAAAGATGATATTGGTGCCCATCATCACGACATAGGGCTTGTCCGAGCGCTGGAACAGCGTCTTGTTGGAGATGATGTCGCGCAGCAGGAAGCGCATGCCGCCCTTGGTGGTGCCATACGCGTTGCCGGGCACCATGAACAGGCCGCCCTTCTTGCGGTCCAGGCCCCAGTCCTTGCCCGAGCCCACGTGATCGATCAGTGAGCGGTAGTTGCCCGGCATGACGACGCCGACGGTCTTAATGCCGGCATTCATCATGTTGGACAGCGGGAAGTCGATCAGACGGTAGCGGCCCAAAAACGGAACGGACGCGATGGGGCGGTCCTTGAGCAGCACACTGCCGTAGGTCGAAGAGTAGTTAGCGGTGATATAACCGATGGCCTTGCGATTGATCATCGGATCATTCCCCCTTCCCGATAACGACGTCATTTCCAACGACGGCCGTATCCTTGGTGGTATCGACAGAGCCGAGCTTCACGCCCTCTTCGACCGTGGAGTTCTCGCCCAAAATAGCGCGGCAGATGTGCGCGCCGCTCTTAACGTGCGCACCCGGCAGCAGCACGGAGTCCTCGACCACGGCGCGCTCCTCGATGATGACATCGGTCGAAAGGATCGAGTGGCGAGCGGTGCCGTAGATCTTGCAGCCGTTGGAGACCAGGCAGTCGTCCAGGCGTCCGTCCGGGCCAATGTAGTGCGGCGGACGCGTGGTGATGTTGGACATGATGGGGAAGTGCTTGTCGAACAGATCGAACTCGGGGTTGTTGCCCAGCAGGTCCATCGAGGTCTCGTGGAAGCTGGCAATGGTGCCGACATCCTTCCAAAAGCCGTGGAACTCGTAGCTGTACAGGCGCTTGCCCTCGCCGAGCAGCTTGGGGATGATGTCCTTGCCAAAGTCGTGGCTCGAGCGCTGGTCCAGAGCATCCTCCTCGAGTGCTTCGATCAGCACGTCGGCCGAGAAGATGTAGATGCCCATGGACGCGAGGTTCGAATCGGGCTTCTCGGGCTTCTCGGTAAACTTGGTGATGCGACCGTCCTCGGGGTCGGTGGTCAGGATGCCAAAGCGGCTGGCCTCCTCCCACGGCACGGGCATAACGCTCACCGTGAGGTCCGCGTTGTTCTCAATGTGCGTCTTGAGCATCTTGCGGTAGTCCATGCGATACAGGTGATCGCCCGAAAGAATCAGGACGTACTTGGGGTCGTTGGCCTTGATGTAGTCGAGGTTCTGCGTAATGGCGTCGGCCGTGCCCGCATACCAGGCGCCGCCGGTCTGCGTCTCGTACGGCGGCAGGATCGACACGCCGCCGTCGCGGCTGTCCAGGTCCCAAGCCTCGCCGGAGCCCACATAGGCATGCAGCAGGTAGGGGCGATACTGCGTCAGAACACCCACCGTGTCGATGCCCGAGTTGGAGCAGTTGGACAGCGAAAAGTCGATAATGCGGAACTTGCCACCAAAGCTAACCGCCGGTTTAGCGATCTTTTGGGTGAGTGCCCCCAATCGGCTGCCCTGTCCTCCTGCGAGGAGCATCGCGATGCATTCTTTCTTACTCATCGATTTCTCCTTCTGTCATCGATGTTCCTAAACCCATTAGCGACGGGCGCGGCGCAATGTCACGCCCGTCGAGTAATGCCGTGCTGGCATAGGGGAACTCGCGCGCCTTTACGCGTGCCAGATCTCGTCGCGGTACTCGCGAATGGTGCGGTCGCTCGAGAACCAGCCGCTTGAGGCGGTGTTGAGCAGGGCCTTGCGGTTCCAGGTCTCCTGGTCGCCATAGCTGCCGGTGAGCTTCTCCCACGCATCCACGTAGCTGCGGAAGTCTGCCATGACCAGGTCGGGGTCGTTGTTGTTCATGAGCTCGTTGTAGATGCTCTCGAAGTTGCCCGAAAGACCCGCAAAGGTGTTGTCCTTGAGCTCGTCCATCACACGGCCCAGACGGTCGCGATCGTTGTTGAGCGTATCCCACGCAAAGTAGCTGTTGGATGCCCAGAGCTGCTCGACCTCGGGAGCGGTCAGGCCAAAGATGGCCTCGTTCTCGCGGCCGGCCAGGTCGGCGATCTCGATGTTGGCGCCGTCGAGGGTGCCCAGCGTAATGGCGCCGTTCATCATGAGCTTCATGTTGGACGTGCCCGAAGCCTCCTTGCCGGCCGTGGAGATCTGCTCCGAGATCTCGGCGGCGGGATAGATGAGCTGGGCGTTGCTCACGCGGAAGTTGGGGATAAAGCAGACCTTCATGACCTCGTTGACGCGCGGGTCGTTGTTGATGACGTCGGCCACGGAGTTAATGAGGCGGATGGTCTCCTTGGCGAAGGTGTAGCTCGAGGCAGCCTTGCCGCTAAAGATGAAGGTCGTCGGCGTCACATGGAAATTGGGGTCGGCGATGCGACGGTTGTAGATGTCCATCACCTTCATGATGTTCATGAGCTGGCGCTTGTAGGCGTGGAAGCGCTTAACCTGAACATCGAAGACGGTGTTGGGGTCAATGACCAGACCGGTCTCGGCCTTGACGTAGGCGGCCAGGCGCTCCTTATTGGCGCGCTTGGAGGCACCCACGGCCTTCAGGAACTCGGCGTCGTCCTTAAACTCCTTGAGCTTCTCCAGCTCAAAGGCGTCCTTCAGCCAGCCGTCGCCAATGGCATCGGTGACGAGCTTGGCGTAGGTGGGGTTGGCCTCGGCAAAGAAGCGGCGGTGCGAGATGCCGTTGGTCTTGTTGTTGAACTTCTCGGGCGTCAGGGCATAGAAGTCCTTGAGCACGATGTTCTTAATGATGTCGGAGTGAATCTTGGCCACGCCGTTGACGCTGTGGCTGCAGATCACGGACAGGTTGGCCATGCGAATCTCGCCGTCCCACAGGATGGCGGTCTGGCGCAGACGCTCCTGCCAGCCCTCCTGGGTTGTGTCGAACGACTCGTGCCAACGACGGCTGATCTCGTCGATGATCTGGTACACGCGGGGGAGGAGCTTGGAGAACGTGCCGATGGGCCACTTCTCCAGAGCTTCGGGCAGAATGGTGTGGTTGGTGTAGCTCACGACCTGCGTCACGATGTTCCAGGCGTCATCCCACTCGAGCTTCTTCTCGTCGATGAGGATGCGCATGAGCTCGGGGCCGCACATGGCGGGGTGGGTGTCGTTGGTGTGGATGGCCACAAACTGCGGCAGCAGCTCCCAGTTCTGGCCGTGCTCTTTCTCAAAGGTGTCGAGCAGGCTGTAAATGCCGGCCGAAACAAACAGGTACTCCTGCTTTAAGCGCAGCAGACGGCCGTGCTCGCCGGCGTCGTTGGGGTAGAGGATGGCGCTGATGGCCTCGGCCTCGGCGCGCTCGGCATCGGCCAGAGCATAGTCGCCGCGGTTGAAGGCCTCAAGGTCAAAGTGCTCCTCGACCGGCTCGGCGGCCCAGACGCGTAGCTTGTTGACGGTCTCGCCGGCATAGCCCACCACGGGGATGTCGTAAGGAACGGCCAGGATATCCTGCGTGTCCACCGTGCGGTAGAACGTGCGGCCGTTCTCCTCAAAGCCCTCAACGCGGCCGCCAAACTTAATGGTCACGGCCTTGTCCTGACGACGGACCTCCCAGGGATAGCCGTGGGTGAGCCACTCATCGGTGGCCTCGACCTGACTGCCGTTGACGATCTCCTGCTTAAACAGGCCGTAACGGTAGCGCATGCCGTTGCCGTAGCCGGCAATGCCCTCGGCTGCCATGGAATCCAGGAAGCATGCGGCCAGACGGCCCAGACCACCGTTGCCCAGCGCCGGATCGGACTCCTGATTCTCGATGGCGGCCAGGTCAAAGCCCATGTCATCGAGTGCCTCGGCGACCATGTCGCGCACGCCAAAGTTGAGCAGGTAGTTGTCGAGCAGGCGGCCGATCAAAAACTCGATCGAGAAGTAGTACACGCGCTTTTTGCCCTCGGCGGTGGCGCGGGCGTCACTCTTGGTGGCAACGGTGCGGGCCTTCTCGGCCACGAGCTTGGCCAGGGCGTTAAAGCGGTCCAGGTCGCTGGCGGCCTCAACGCTCTTGCCGCTGATGCTCATGACGGCATCGCGATAGAGCTCAGTGAACTCCTGCTTGTTGTCGAAGATCTTATTCATACGTTCCTTTCCCCCGGGGATGTTTCTCCCGGAACGGTTATGACTTGTATCCTACGCCCCCGCGGGGCGGGTAATTACAGCTGTAACGCTTTTGTTACGCTTTCTTGGCAGGAGCCTTAACAGCAGCTGCCTTAGCCTTGGGAGCAGCCTTTTTGGTGATTGACTTCTTGGCCGTGGTGGACTTGGCCGAAGCCTTGGCGGCAGACTTGGCAGTCTTCGCCTTGGCCGGAGCCTTCTTAGCAGCCGCGGGTTTGGGCTTCACCGAGGACGTACGCTTGCGCGTCGCCTTCTTGGGCTCCTCGATCACGGGCGGCTTGTAGCTGCTGGGACCGCGGCGCTTAAGCACCACGCCTGCCAGGCCGGGCACCTTAATCTCGATGGAGTCCATCTGCCCGTTCCAGGTATAGGGCTCGCTCGAGCAGGTGTAGGGCTCCTCGCCGGCGTATCCGCTGCCGCCAAACTCGGGACGGTCGGAATCGAAGATGACCTCCCAGTCGCCCTCGCGCGGCACGCCCACGCGGAAGCTCTCGTAGCTCGCCGGGTCAAAGTTGATCAGGATCACCAGGTCGTCATCGACGTCCTCGCCCTGGCGCACAAAGCTCACGATGGACTGCTTGGAGTTATCCGCGTCGATCCAGGTAAAGCCGTCGTCGGTGTAGCCGCGCTCGTACAGGGCGGGCTCGGCGGTGTACAGGTGGTTGAGCGCCTTGATAAACGCCTGATGATGCTTGTGTGTCTCATACTCCTCGGTCAGGAACCACTGAATGGACTCGTAGTAGCGCCACTCAATAAACTGGCCGATCTCGTTGCCCATAAAGTTGAGCTTGGCACCGGGATGCGTCATCTGGTAGAAGGCCAGCGTGCGCAGGCCGGCAAACTGGCGCCACCAGTCGCCCGGCATGCGACCGATCAGCGAGCACTTGCCGTGCACGACCTCGTCGTGGCTCAGCGGGCAGATGAAATTCTCGGTAAAGGCGTACATGATGGAGAACGTGAGCAGGCCGTGGTTGCCGGGGCGCCACGGAAAATCGGTCTGCATGTAGTGCAGGGTGTCGTTCATCCAGCCCATGTCCCACTTGTAGTGGAAGCCCAGACCGCCGTCCTGCGGCGGGTAGGTCACGAGCGGCCACGCGGTGGACTCCTCGGCCATCATCATCACGTCGGGGTAGTGTGCCTCAACAGCGCAGTTGACCTGGCGGATAAACGCGCTGGCGTCCAGGTCCTCCTCGGTTCCGTACTTGTTGAACTTCTTTTGGCCCGGATCGTCGATGCCAAAGTTGAGGTACAGCATGCTGGACACGCCGTCCATGCGAATGCCGTCCACGTGGAAGTTCTCGAGCCAGTACAGCACGTTGGAGACCAAAAAGGAGCGGACCTCGCCACGGGCGAAGTCGAACTTGTGCGTGCCCCAGTTGGGGTGAATCTCGTGCTCAAACAGCATGTGGCCGTTAAAGGTGGCAAGGCCGTGGGCGTCGGCACAAAAACCGCCGGGCACCCAGTCCATGATCACACCGATGCCCGCCTCGTGGCACGCATCGATAAAGTGCATGAGCTGCTGCGGGTTGCCGTAGCGCGACGTGGCGGCGTAGTAGCCGGTCGTCTGGTAGCCCCAGGAGCCATCGAAGGGATGCTCCATAAGCGGCATGACCTCGATATGCGTATAGCCCATGTCGCGCACGTAGTCCACGAGCTCCACCGACAGTTCGTCATAGGTGTAAAACTCACCGCGCTGCGCGGGGAAGGGATCCATGGGACCGGGGTAGTTGCCGTGCTCGTCGGGCTCACCCTGCGGCGCGTCGCCGTGGCGCTTCCACGAGCCAATATGCACCTCGTAGATGTTAAGGGGCTGCGACATGTGATTATGGCTGGCGCGGCGCTTGAGCCACGCGGCGTCGTTCCACTTATAGCCATCGAGGGTCCACAGCACGCTGGCGGTACCCGGAGGGCACTCGGCCTTAAAGGCGTACGGATCGGCCTTGTAGAGCTTTTCGCCCTCGTTGGTCTCGATGAGAAACTTATAGAGCTGTCCCTGCTCGGCGCCAGGAATAAAGCCTTCCCAGATAGCGCTCGTATGCATGGGCACCAGCGGGTTGGCTTGCTCGTCCCAGTCGTTAAATTCGCCAATGACGTGAACACTCTTTACGTCGGGCGCCCAAACACAAAAACGCCAGCCACGCGTACGGTTCTGCGTGTCGGGGTGCGCGCCCATCTTTTCCCAACTGCGCTCCCACGTACCGATGCCAAACAGATAGACATCGTCCTTGGTGAGCTCCGGCGCGTGCGGGGCGGCTTTACGGGTAGCAGGCTTTTTGGTTGCTGGCTTTAGCTTTGTATCGCTCACGTTTGATCCCATCATGACGCGGCAGCGTGTTGCCTTGGTGACTACATGCGAAAGGTCCAAGGCTGCACGAATCGAAGGGACGGCGATAGTTCTATGATTCGTTCCACCTCGCGTGCTCGGTGGAACTTTCGGCAAAAACTACGATAACACCTGTACGTTAGTTTTATGAACGAAAGTGGATTTGCGGTGGCGTTTAATCGGTAAGCGCCATGTTTATACCACTGGCAGAATTGCGATGGTAAAACTCTTGACAGCTTTACCAATTAGGGTTTCTAGATTGTTAGGTTTACGTTTGGTAAAACGTTTTTAGCAGGTTGTTTACCATTTGACATTGAAAGGCTCGTTTATGGACCGCATCGCTGCCCCAAGTGTTGCTTTTATTTTCGATTGCGACGGCACGCTGGTTAATAGCACCCCCGTTTGGGCCTATGCCCAGCCCGAGTTATTGCACCGCCACGGGGTTGACGTGACGGTCGACGATTTTGCCCAGTTTGAGCATTTGTCGCTCGAAGACGAGTGCCAGGCCTACCACGACACCTGGGGCATTGGCACAAATGGCGAGGAACTGTATCGCGAGCTGAGCGACATCCTGATCGTTGGCTACTCCAAGGTGCCGCCGCGCGAGGGCCTGCTTGCATTTTTGAAGCAGGCGAAGGCCGCCGGTGTTGCCATGTGCGTGGCCACGTCCACGCCGACCGAGTTGGTGCAGTCCGCCCTTGCTGGCGCCGGGCTCGATGCCTACATGGAGTTTGTGACCACCACGGGCGAGGCCGGGCGTTCCAAGCAGTTCCCCGATGTGTACGAGTTGGCGCTACGTCGCCTGGAGGAGCGACACGGGCACAAGTTTGAGCGCGCGTGGGTGTTTGAGGACGCCGTCTTTGGCCTTAAGAGCTCGGGCATCGCCGGCTTTAAGCGTGTGGGCATCTATGACCCGCACGGCCGTATGGAGCGCAACGAGGTTCGTGATAACTGCGATATCTTTATCGATAGCTATGAGGACCTGGATCTGGCCCGCGTGCTTTCGTTTGAGGGCTAGGCGAGAGCTGTGGCTTGTAAGGTATTAGTGGTCTGCGGCTCGCCCGTGGTGGCGAGCGCGGATTTGCTGCGTCAGCTGGCGGGGGAGTGCGACCACGTTGTCGCCGTTGACCGCGGGCTCGATGTGCTGCTGGGCGCAGGGCTGGGCTGCGATGTATATGTGGGAGATGCCGACACGGTGAGTGACGCGGGTCGCGCGTTGGTCAATGCCGCTACCGACTTTGAAGTTGAGCGCCATGACCCGTACAAGGACTATACCGATCTGGCGCTGGCGCTCGATTCCGTCCGCCGTCGCTGGCCGGGTGCCGAAGTGGTTGCGACCTGCGCCACCGGCGGCCGTCCGGATATGTCCCTGACTGTGTTAGGGCTACTGGCAGGCTATGCGGACGCCCCCGTCTGGATCGAAGAAGACGAAGTGACGGCCAGAATTCTGCACCAGGACGAGACCTGGACCATCGAAAACGCCGAGGGCAAAACCTTCTCCATCATCGCCATCGCTCCCAACACCAAGGTAAGTGAACACGGCCTAGAGTGGGAACTAGATCACAGCCCCCTAGGCCTGCTAGCCGACACAGGCATTAGCAACATAGTAAGATCCACCGCAAAGATCGAAGTCCATACCGGCACCGCTATCGCGTACCTCTACGAGTAAGGGCCATAACATCAGGGTTTTATCGGGACGGTGGATAGAAATAATCGCTCGAAGAGTGATTATTTCTGCCCCGTCCCAGGAAAACCCGTAAATAAGACCAACAACCCCAAAATTCCCTCTTGCATCCCCGCAAACATTCCCCTATAGTATCTCCTCGTCACGGGGGCGTAGCTCAGCTGGGAGAGCGCTTGACTGGCAGTCAAGAGGTCAGGGGTTCGATCCCCCTCGTCTCCACCCGAGCATTGAATGAGGCTCCAACGCAAGTTGGGGCCTTTTTTCATATAGGCACACAAGGTCAAAGGCGGCACCATGATCCTCCTGGTCGACAAGATCGTGCGTTGAACGGGCGCCGCGTGCATGGTAATATTTCACGACGTGGTTCAAGATGGGTGGCCTGTTCTATTGGCCTCTATTGCACGCGCCATTTTATAAGGGCTCTTGGCGCAACGGTTAGCGCAGGGGACTCATAATCCCTGGGTTCTGGGTTCGAATCCCGGAGGGCCCACCAGAGAATCAAGAAGCCGGGCAAATAGCCCGGCTTCTTTTTGCTAAAGTTCCCACTCCACATGCCTGCGAAATTGTCTTGATAAACGTTTTCGGTCAAATCCACGCAATAGTTAATGCTGATTGACAAGAACCATTTCAAAACCATGCCGGATTACGGGGCTGGACCCGGACCGGCCGTCCATACCC